>Ga0207073_1126_pt1 | contig 14428 bp, 14 predicted proteins | sample Alteio_BWMinHeat_65_FD_153575 | JGI IMG/M metagenome (GOLD analysis project Ga0207073, IMG submission 153575) | Enriched cells from forest soil in Barre Woods Harvard Forest LTER site, Petersham, Massachusetts, United States -... | ecosystem: Environmental > Terrestrial > Soil > Temperate forest >...
CAAAGAATCAAATATGGCACAGGAAGCGGCCATGAAATATTTTATTCTGGGTTCGTTGGCTTCAGGTTTCTTATTGTATGGCATTTCGCTGCTTTATGGGGCGACAGGTTCCTTACAATTGCATGCGATCAATGCAAGCTTAGTGCAACATGCGAACGTATTATCCGTGACTGCACTCCTTTTCATTCTAGCAGGTTTAGTGTTTAAATTTGGCGCTGTACCATTTCACATGTGGGTACCGGATTTATATCATGGTGCACCAACCACTGTGACCTTATTCATAGCGAGCGCGCCAAAAATCGCAGCGTTTGTCATGACTGTGCGCATTTTAGGGGAAGCTCTTGGCACGACTGCGGATGCTTGGGCACCACTTTTAATTGGCATTTCGATTTTATCAATGTTCTTAGGTAATACGCTTGCCATCGCGCAAACCAGTATTAAACGACTGTTTGCTTATTCATCGATTGCACACGTTGGCTATACGCTCCTTGGTATTTTAGTCGGGCCTACTGTGCCTGATGGCTATTCTGCTGCGATGTTTTATATTGTCACCTATGCCTTAGTCGCAGCGGGCGGTTTTGCCATCATTGCTCTTATGAGCCAACAAGGTGTTGAACTGGATCACATCAATGATTATCGCGGGTTGAATGCGCGTCATCCCTGGCTTGCTTTCATGATGCTCATCTTGCTGTTTTCCATGGCGGGCGTCCCTCCCACCGTCGGTTTTTTTGCTAAGTTTGGTTTGTTGCAAGTATTGGTGCAAGGGGGTTACACGTGGCTTGCGCTCTTGTCATTGGGTTTTGCAGTGATTGGCGCTTACTATTACTTGCGTTTAGTCATGTACATGTATTTTGAAGAACCGGATGCAGTAGCGTGTCAAACAAAAATCAGTTTATCGCCGGATATGTGGGCGGCCATCACGATTAATGGGGTTGCTGCATTAATTTTGGGCTTGGTACCCGGTAGCATCATTGAGCTTTGTCGGTTTTCGTTATATACTGACGTGATTAAATTTTAATCATATGACTAAGCTTAATGAATAAACTACTCATTCAAGATTTACATAAATCGTTTCAAGACCATGCGGTGTTACAAGGGGTATCCTTTACAGCAAATAAAGGTGATGTGGTGGCCCTCATGGGGAGCAGCGGTTCTGGCAAAAGCACCTTATTGCGTTGTATTAATTTATTGACTGTGCCAGATAGCGGAACCATCCAAATCGATCAACAAATCATGCATTTTCATGATGGTAAAACACAATTAAGCCACAAAGATATTGCGCAATTACGCAAGAAAGTGGGCATGGTGTTTCAGCAATTTAATCTTTGGGCACACATGACTGTACTAGAAAATTTAATTGAAGCACCCATTCATGTGTTAAAACAGAATAAAACAGATACGATTAACGAAGCAAAAAAGTTATTAGAAAAAGTGGGGTTGATTGATAAGTTAAACCGTTATCCTGCCCAATTATCAGGCGGCCAACAACAACGTGCAGCCATTGCTCGCTCACTCATGATGAAGCCTGAAATCATGCTGTTTGATGAACCGACTTCTGCTTTGGATCCTGAAATGGTGGGTGAAGTTTTAATGGTCATGCAACAATTGGCTAATGAAGGCATGACCATGTTGGTGGCCACTCATGAGTTGGGTTTTGCCAAAAGGGTGGCTAATCAATCGATTTTTTTAGATGCAGGCAAGATTGTTGAATGTGGTGAGACGAAGGAAATGTTTAGAGAGCCGAAAACGGCAAGGTTTAGGAAGTTTTTGGAGGCGATGCAACACTGATAAGATGAAGGAGAAGAGTATGAAAAAATTAATGTTAATGATTGCAACTTTATTTATTGGCGTTAGCCAAACGTTGTTTGCAGTATATCCAGATATACCTAAAGAAATTCACTTTGCAACGGAAGCCACTTATCCACCATTTGAATTCATTGATGCGACCGGTAAAATTCGCGGCTTTGATATCGATATTGCAAATGCACTCTGTGAAAAAATCAAAGTAAAATGCAAATTCAGTAATGCAGCGTTTAATAGTTTAATTCCCAGTTTAAATCTAGGTAAATATGATGCAGTGATTGCTGCAATGGGAATTACCATACCAAGAAAACGGATGGTTGCATTCACTGATCCTTATTACATTCCAACCAGTAGTTTTGTGGCGAAAGCTGCAAAACATTATGCTGTTTCTGATGTGATTGGTAAGATAGTCGGTGTGCAAACGGGTTCTACGATGGAAACTTATTTAAAGACGCAATACAGAAGTCGTGTGGTGTTGAAAACGTATGCGAGCATTCAAGATGCATTTCTTGATTTGGTTGCAGGACGCATCGATTTTGTATTTGCCGACACAATCATTGCCAAAGAGTGGCTGAAGCAAAATAACAACAGTCAGACCTATGGCATTGTTGAAAAACCCATTTTAGATGCCGCCCATTTTGGTAGCGGTTACGGTATTGCGGTACGTACAACTGAGCAACCTTTATTGAATGCACTGAACAAAGCCTTAGCGGAAATTAAAGCAGATGGTACGTATGCAAGACTCACGAAACAATATTTTGGTGAATAGCAATGTACGTTGATGGTTTCATCACTCAATTATTGTTTGGTGCTGTGATCACGATTAAATTAGCGTTATGTGCCGCATTATTGGGCATGGTCATTGGCTTGGTGGGGTCATTATTAGAATCGATTCCATGGAAAATGCTGAGATATATTGCTGCGAGCATTATTTTTTTAGTGCGTGGCTTACCTGAACTTTTGGTGTTATTTTTCATTTACTTTGGGCTGACCGCACTGTTAACCCAATTATTTCATCATTATGTGGATATCAGCGCATTTGTAGCAGGGGTGATTGCACTCTCGCTCATTTTTGGTGCCTACGCTTCGCAAGTTTTCCGTGGTGCATTTTTAGCAATTGATTCAGGCCAAATTGAAGCAGGTAAAGCCATGGGGCTTTCCCACCCACAAATTATTTGGCGCATTACGCTGCCACAAGCATGGCGACATGCTCTCCCAGGGCTTGGCAATTTATGGCTGGTGTTAATCAAAGACACCTCCATTGTATCTTTAATAGGACTTTCGGAAATGATGAACCAAGCCCAAATTGCAGCGAGCACGACGCATCAGCCATTTACTTATTATTTAATCGCAGCTTGTATTTATTTGATATTGACGACTTTGTCACAAAAAGCAATTAATGTATTCACTGCGCGCGCTAATCGGTACATACACATATGATGCCTTTTATATCCATGCTACCTGATTTATTACATGGTTTAATGATCACATTGGAGCTTATGTTGTCAGCGCTTGCCATTGGCTTAATGCTTGCAATATCGATGACGGTGGCATCACGATCAGACATTTATTTGCTACGCGCACTGGTTTCTTGTGTTGTGTTTTTTGTGCGCGGCACACCGCTTTTGGTGCAGCTTTTTTTAATTTATTATGGGCTAGGACAATTTGAATGGCTTAGGGAATCCTTTCTTTGGATTGTGTTACGTGAGCCGATGGCCTGTGCAATTATTGCATTATCGATTAATTCAGCTTGTTATACGACCATTTTGTTGCAGGGCGCAATTAACTCTGTGCCCAAAAATGAAATTGCTGCAACAGAAGCCATTGGTATGTCAAAATGGCTGGCATTAAGACGCATTATTTTCCCGCGCGCTTTTCGTATTGCACTCCCTGCATATTCCAACGAAGTCATTATGATTTTAAAGAGTACATCGCTTGCAAGTACCATTACGCTGCTTGATGTGATGGGCGTGACACAAGAGTTGATTTCGCAAACTTATCAGCCGGTTGAATGTTATCTGCTGGCGGGTGTGGTTTATTTGATTTTAAATGGCGTGGTGATGGGTGTGTTTAAGGGGTTGATGAAGTGGAAGAGAGTGCCGTTGGGTCTTTGATTCCTATTGAAATCAAAGCGTTATTCTTCAGATTTGATCTACACATATGAATGTGTGATAATATGTGTAAGTGAGGAGAAAATATGGCAACTAACCTAGCGATAGACGATCAACTTATTAATGCTGCAGTCAAATTAGGCCATCATCCGAGTAAAAAAGCTGCGGTAACGGCGGCATTAAAAGAATATATCCAGCATCACAGGCAGAAGCAGATATTGTCGTTATTCGGGCAAATTGAATATGATCCTGATTATGACTATAAGAAAGAAAGACGGAAAAAATGAATGCAGGTGCTAATAGACACGTGTGTTTGGTCACAAGCATTACGTAGAACAGACGATAATAATGACCATGCTCACGAATTGCGCGATATTATTTCTGATAATCGTGCTTGCATCATAGGCCCAATTCGACAAGAAATTCTTTCCGGCATTCGCGTTAAGCAACAATTTCAATTTTTGCGTGAACATCTCTCTGCGTTTCCAGACTTATTGATTAAAACGATTGATTATGAGAGTGCTGCAGAATTTTCAAATCTTTTGCGAAGTAAAGGCATACAAGGCTCTGCGGTTGATTTTCTGATTTGCGCAGTAGCTTATCGATACTCTCTCTTAATTTACACCTTGGATGATGATTTCAAGCATTACAGTAAGCATTTACCCATAAAGTTGCATACTCTTTGTTAATTGAGTATGATACTTTTAGTTAATACATTAAGGACGATGCCATGTTCTCCTCTCCCAACACAAAAACACTCGATGAAAAATTATTAACTACAAATCAACCCATCGTCAAAGAAAATATGGGTTGGCTGTATGGCGATGTGTATTTTATTAAACTCGCGCCTGACCTTGAAGATGTGCCAAAAGAACAAAATGCGCAATCACCTATGCATGTCATGACATTTGAAAAAGCAAAAGAACTCATCGATATTTTAGATAGTCAGCCTAAAGGCAGAAAAGCGATCCAAGTGGGCAATTTCTTTTTGAGCGGCAATTTTATGATGGCGCGCACTGATCCAAATGCCATCCATCACTATCATTTACACATGCGCAGTTTGTATCGACCGCTTGCTTACATGCAACACATTATTAATGAAATGAATAACGCATTTCAACAAAACCAAACAGGTAATGCACAACAAATCCTGCGAAAAATAACTTGTGATGCCATTGCAAAAGGCATGTTTAATTTAAAAGACATTCCTGAATCGTTTAATACAGCGCTTACTTTGCTATATGAGCTCTTAAATAGCAGTGTTTCAAATCTTGCAGCATCCGTAAAGCTTAGGCTTGCAACTTCCTTCAAGATTGCAAAGGCAGGTTTGTACTTAAGTCCAAATTGCATGAATATTAAAAAAACATATCATGATAATATTAAAACATTTTTGCAAGATCAAGCTGGGATTATTTTAACTGAGCTACAAGATTTTGCAAAAGGTGATGTGCCTTATAATTTATTGACTTTAACGGTCATCGAAATGATTAAAGAAGATAACGAATCATTTCGTGATCATCCTGAACAATTAAAACAGTATTTAAAAGATTGTGATATTCACACCGTTTTACATTATTTAGCAGCCCCTGAGCTGATTGCCTTACCCGGTGCTGTTATTGCAACCGAAAATTTAACCATTCTGTTCATGAATACATTAACTGTGTTGCAGCAAGATTCAACCATTCGTGAGAAGTTGCAAACAGCTGTTAAGAATTTGGTTGGCGATTTAACCTTTGATCATGAACATTTTGATAAAATTAAAGCAATTTTTGATAAAGATGAACGTGACAATGGCTATTTACATCGCTTTTATTTGGAATGTTTAAGACGTGAAGACATCAGGAAAACCGCTGACCATCTTCGTCTTGAGACAGTAACCATGCGTTATACTGAGGGCGCTATCAGCTATGGCGATGACACTATCCCAGCGCATTCTCATATTGTATTTTTACCTGCCATACCACGTTTTGATGAGCGATTGTATAAAAATGCAGACGCTTTTGACCCAGACCGCTATCGCAATGACAACGGTCAGCATCTTAACCAATACCCTTTAACGATCTTTGTGGAAGCAAGACGTCGTTGTCCTGCGCATGGTGTCACGCCCTATATTGTCAAAATGTTTATCAGTCATTTGCTATTACACTATGATTTTTCGTTACAAAAGAACAATGCAGAAGATCAATGGCCGAGCATATTGAATATTAAGCCGAAAGTGACTAATGAGTTAGCTGATGAGAAGAAACCGCTGCTTACTGTGACCTGACATCAGGTGATCATTAATGTATAATGCACCACCTCATCAATTAATAAGAGTGTGGTGCATGTATTCGCTAAACGATTTTGAGTTCGACTTACCCAATGAATTAATTGCGACTTTTCCTTGTGAAACGCGCACGGGCAGTCGTTTATTGCACTTTAATAAGACCAACCAAAAAAGACAGCATCGCATTTTCTCTGACATTGAAATGCTTATTCAGCCGGGCGACTTATTGGTTTTTAATGATACTAAAGTCATTAAAGCACGTCTTCGCGGCTTTAAAGCAAGTGGCGGACAGGTTGAATTATTGATTGAGCGCATGCTGAATGCGCGTGAAGTGCTTGCCCAACTTAAAGTCAGTAAACCACCCAAGGCAGGGGATCGTTTGTATTTTGCTGAAGATATCGTGTTTGCAGTCATCGAAAAAAATGAGCGGTTTTATCATTTGCGCTTATTACAGGATAATTTAACAGTGACACAAGTTTTAGATCGCATTGGCGAGATGCCCATACCGCCTTATTTCGCGCGTCTTGCTACTGAACTCGATAACACACGTTATCAAACCGTGTATGCAAAACATGAAGGCTCCGTTGCATCTCCCACAGCAGGCTTGCATTTTGATGATGCATTATTACAACGCTTACAGGCAAAAGGCGTTAACATGCATTTTCTGACGCTTCAAATTGGTGCAGGCACTTTTTTGCCAGTTAGGGTGCATAATATTGCAGAGCATCGCATGCATAAAGAATACGTGACATTATCACAAGAATTAGTCGATGCGGTTTATGCAACAAAACAACAAGGTGGTCGAATCATTGCAGTGGGGACGACTAGTGTGCGTGCACTTGAAAGCGCAAGTCGTTTTGGACAATTAAAAGAATATCATGGCGAAACGGATATTTTTATCTATCCTGGTTTTACCTTCCAAATTGTCGATGCCATGATCACGAATTTTCATTTGCCCGGATCAAGTTTGATTATGCTCGTTGCTGCCTTTGCAGGATTAGAAAACACCATGTCATTGTACAAGGAAGCGATTGCAGAAAAATATCGCTTTTTCAGCTATGGCGATGCCATGTTTATCGCACCTTAAACTCCTTAGGCGATAACTTATAGATTTATAACGATAAATTCACCCTGCAATTTTGGTCTATACTAAAAAAGAATACAACAACTATTTTAGATCATGACAAAACGAGGGTTTTATGCACACAAGACCGAACTTGCACATAGTTGGTGTGAAGTTGCCCGTTATACAATTCGATAAATTGAATGATATGACTGTTTACATTCAGCAATTGATTGAGTTTGTCAAAGAACTTATTACGCAAGAAGCAAAGAAAAAAGACAGAGACAGCAACGATGTGACATTGATTGTATTGCAAGAATATGCGTTCACTCCTCACCCTATTCATTCCAAATTCAAAAGTTACATTGTGAGACAATTGTACGATCACATCAAGAAAATATCGACTGAACAAAATATTATTGTGATACCTGGTACTTTTCATCATCATAAAGAAGTAAGCAAGCTTGATCCGAAAAGCCAGGAAAAAGTTAAATTAGCGAAACAGTATTATGAAACAAGTCGTGATTTAGATTACAGCAGCGAATTAGAAAATTTAAAAACGGTGACACAATACCCTACTTATGAGCGTTTAGATAATCAGAGTGTCATCCTGTCAACTTTAATACCTTATAAAGAAACCAAGCGTACTAAACGAAACGACTACTATGAGCGAACAAGATTTCATCTTGCTGATACCCATCAAAACATTAAAAAACGGTCCGTTTATTTTGTCGGGGAAGGAAAAGATGCCGTTAAAAGTGTTACGCTTAAAAATGGTAAGGTAATCAAAATTGGCACATTAATTTGCTTTGAGCACGATATAGAAGATAGTGTTGCTCAAAAAACTATCGAAGTGGCTAAGCCTGATTTCGAAGTGATTCTTTCTGATTCAGTCAAGATACATCCAGAACGATTATCTGGCGCTGTGACGGTGCATATGGATTCGATAGAAGGTTTAAATGTAAAGCAAAAACCAGGGGTTGGCATCGATTTTAAAGTCAGTTATATTCTTGAAAACTTTGTTTGTAATACATCAGAGTTCAATGATTCACTTTTGCTTTCATCAGCAGTAATATCAGATGATTTTGCTAAAATACAAAATCACTTAGTGATTAATAAAATTGATCAATTAATTGATTATGAAGGTAGTGCTGTTACACTGCTTTGGCTTGCCTGTGCGTTAAACCGTCCGGAGATTGTTCGATATTTAGTTGATCAAGGTGCGAATATTAATTTTAAATCATTAGACAACAAGAATTTTACTTGTCTTGATATTGCCTTGCTCACTGGAAGCGTTGAAATAGTCAATTATTTAAAGAATAAAAACGCCGAGTTTGATTTAGTAAAATGCCTCAAGTTAGTGAGTAAATTAATGAGTGTAACGATGTTAAATAATTTATTCGATGCGTTGGATGGTGCAAATGTTGAGGCGATTATACGGTATGCATTCCTAAAAGATGTTACTTTATTCAGCATGATGTTGCAGTTTTTTTCCGATGAAAAGTTTAATAAAGTAATGAATTGGCTAATTCAACAAAAACAAGAAGAAAACACATTTGCTTATGCTCACACCCACGATCTTATGCCTAAACTTTTTTCATGGGCTTTCAATGATGCGAAACAGTCACAGCGAGAAAAGTTTTTCTCATGGGCTTATGTTAATCTTAAGGCCGAGACTATATTTAGATATGCGTTCGAATATTTGTCTGATGCGCTTGCAACTGATAATACAGCCCGTATTGATTTAATGAGATCGTTTATTGAGAAAATTCCCCTGAATTTTCCGCATGAGGGAGAATTACAAGAAACCATAACAAAGATTATGGCTAACTTGAAAGAGTACGCTCGCTTAACTGAAAGAAATGTCGATTTGTTTGGACGAGAACTCGCGCTGCAAGGAATTAAAAAAGCGATGATTAAAAATATCGTGGCAGGACAAACAAGTGATCGCTTATTAGCTGATTTTGATAAACTGGACAATTTACTCATTAAGTTATTACCCATAGTCAATCGCTATCTGCAAGAAACGACATTTTTGCAAGAAGTTGGCTTGGGTATTCGAAAATTCGTGTCGGAAACAAGCACGCAAAACATTCGTTCTGATTTAGCGAAGACTCTGAAAGATGAAATGGACCTCGTTTACAATAATGTTTTCTTGGGGGATCCCCCGCATTCTGAGATAGAAAAGATTGTTAAATCATGTGAAGAGCAGATTGGCAAAGCAACTCTGCGGCATCAAAAAGATCCATTTTCGCTCAGTCTGTTTGGGCCCAGTAGTTTTAGTAGCGACATTATGGCTGTGATTAGTGAATATAAAACAACACCTTCGGCTTCGCTGTCGTCTAAGCAAATAAAGCAGTGATGCTACGCTTGTTCCAAATCATTTCTATGAAATTTGAATAAAAGCCCACAAAAGCATATAATCCTTCGATCGTTTCATAACAGTTAAGGTAAGTTCAATGAACATGTTAGATTTTTTCATAACGAGCGCTCATGCTGCAGATCAAGGCGCAGGCGCACAGACAGCGGGTGGCTTTTCATTCTTTTTAATGATGGGTTTATTTTTAGTCTTTGCCTATTTTATGGTCTGGCGTCCACAATCCAAACGAGCAAAAGAACAGCAACAATTGTTGCAGTCCTTAGAAAAAGGCGATGAAGTATTGACTGTTGGCGGTGTATTAGGTCGCGTCACTAAAGTAGCTGACCCTTATTTAACCGTAAGCATTGGGAGTGGCATTGAAATTATAGTGCAAAAGTCTGCTGTGGTCAGTTTATTGCCTAAAGGTACCATGAAAGCATTGGAATAAGTATCCAAACATTAAAATGTCATTCAGGATGAAGTGAGAATATATTATGTCTGTGATGATCAATCGTTATTCAATCTGGAAGTATCTGTTAATTGCGTTAATCATTGTGGCAGCATTTATCTATGCTGCGCCCAATTTATATGGCACTCTGCCTGCTGTACAAATCATGGGTGAAAACACGGCCATTGTTGATCAAAATGTTTTAGAAAAGTCACGCATTACTTTACAAAAAGCGGGTATTCCTTATCTCGATTTATCCTTTAGAGATCAAACTTTACTCATTCGCTTTACTTCTTCCGATTACCAAATGCGTGCCAAGGAAGTATTACAGCAAGCGTTGGGCAGTGATTATGTTGCCGCTTTGAATCTTTCTTCCACTGCACCTGATTGGTTTAACAAAATCGGTGCTTATCCTATGAAATTAGGGTTGGATTTACGCGGTGGCGTGCATTTCCTCATGCAAGTGGATGTGGATTCTGTCGTTAAACAACGTGTGGAAGGCGAGTTACGCACCATTGGCACAGCTTTGCGCGAAGAGCGCGTACGTTACATGAGCTTAAACCGGCAAGGTGACGATAAAGTCAATTTACAATTCCGCGATCAAGACAGTTTGCAAGAAGCATATCGGATAGTCATGCGTCGTTATCCTGATTTTACATGGGAAATGCAAACCAAGAATAATCAATTTACCTTAAATGGCCTCATGTCGCCGCAATCATTGTTTGCAGCGCGCAAAGAAATTCTAGAACAAACCATGAATACCTTGCGTAATCGTGTCAATGAGCTAGGCGTTTCCGAAGCCATTGTGCAACAGCAAGGCGAATCGCGAATCTCGGTGGATTTACCCGGTATACAAGATACAGCAGAAGCTAAAAATTTATTAGGCAAAACCGCGACCCTTGAATTTCACATGGTGGATGTCGAACACGATGCACAAGTGGCTAAAGAACAAGGCATCTCGCCTTCCGATACGCGTCTTTATATGTATCATGGACGACCGTATCTATTAAAAAATCAAATTGTCTTGCGCGGGTCATCCATCGTTTCTGCAACCGCTAGTATGGGCGAGACTGATGCATTGCCCAATGTCAATGTTCGATTAAATGGTACGGGTGATAGCCTATTTACAAAAACCACTGCTGAAAATATAGGAAAGCCCATGGCAGCGGTTTTGGTTGAAGTGCATTCAACACCCGAAGTGGATGCAGCCGGTAAAAAGACCATTACGTACAAAACAGAACGTAAAGTAATTAGTGTTGCCACCATTCAAAGCGCGCTTGGCAGCAGTTTCCAAATTACGGGGTTAGCAAGTCCCAATGAAGCACGTACTTTGGCATTATTACTGCGCGCAGGTGCCTTGCCAGCAGCAGTGACCTTCATTGAGGAACGCCAAGTAGGCCCGACATTGGGTCAACAAAATATTGAAATGGGTTGGCACTCGGTGATGCTCGGTATGGCGCTTGTCATCGTGTTTATGGCAATTTATTATCGATTGTTTGGCATTTTGGCAAATGTTGCCCTCCTCATGAATTTGGTACTCATTGTTGCTTTATTATCGTTACTCGGTGCCACACTGACCTTGCCTGGTATTGCAGGTATTGTCTTAACCATGGGCATGGCGGTTGATGCGAATGTGCTCATTTTCGAGCGTATACGGGAAGAGTTGCGGCGCGGGGTTGCTGTCCAAGCCAGTATTCATGCCGGTTACGAACGAGCGTTTGTGACCATCTTTGATGCGAACGTGACCACCCTCATTGTGATGTTAATTTTGTTTAGCGTGGGGTCAGGCGTCATCAAGGGGATTGCAATCACAGTGACCATCGGTGTCCTCACCTCTATGTTTACAGCGATTACCGGCACACGGGCGCTTGTGAATTTAATTTACGGCGGCAGAGCCATTAAACAGATTTCAATTGGGATATGAACACATGGAATTTTTCAAACACAATACACAAATTGATTTTATGGCGCAGCGCAAAGGTGCTGCGCTTTTATCGACAGTGCTTTTTATCATCTCGCTGGTTGTTTTATTCATTAATGGATTGACCTTTGGTCTTGATTTTACTGGGGGCACGCAAGTGCAATTGAAGTTTGCAGATTCTGTGAATATTGAGGACATTCAAACGAAATTGGCACGCGCAGGTTTTCCCGAGGCAACGGTTGTCAGTTATGGCACATCTAAAGAAGTGTTGGTGACTTTAGTGTCATCTGATACTAAAGAGGGCATACAATCCACTGATGCGCAAGCAGCATTGGTTAAGAAAGTCGTCTCAGCGTTACCGGGTGCGATCCTTGAAGAAGTCAGTTCCGTTGGTTCGCAAGTTGGGAAAGAAATGACCACAAAGGGGCTGATTGCGGTGATTGTCGCACTACTTGGCACCATGGTGTATATTGCATTCCGCTTTGACTTTCGGTTTGCCATCGGTTCAACGGTTGCTTTAATTCATGACCCCATTTTAATTTTAGGGATCTTCTCGTATTTGCATGTGGAGTTTAATTTAGTCGCACTCGCTGCGGTATTAACGGTGATCGGTTACTCATTGAATGATACGATTGTGATTTTTGATCGGGTGCGTGAAAATTTCCGCAAGTTGCGTAAGGCCAATCCCATTGAAGTGATGAATCAAGCCATTAATCAAACGCTCTCTCGAACCATCATGACCTCAGCTTTGACCTTAACTGTGGTGTTGGCTTTGTTCTTTTTGGGCGGGACTTCATTACATGGTTTTGCCTTGGCATTGATTATTGGTATTGTCATTGGCACCTATTCATCCATTTATGTGGCAGGTTCCTTAGCAATTTGGCTAGGCTTGGATCGTGAACACTTGGTGCCGACGCCCAAGATCGTTGATAGCACACCTTAAATGCGATATTGCATCTGTTCTGCTTGCAGGATAAACGGCAATTTCATATAATCGCTCTTCTTTGTAGGTATATTGAAAGCGCTGGAGTGTCTTTGAAATGTATGCAGTGATTATGAGTGGCGGTAAGCAATACCGCGTGAAAGAAGGCGATACCCTAAAACTTGAAACCTTAGGTGCAGAAGTCGGTCAAACCGTTCATTTTGATAAGGTATTATTGGTGGGTGAGGGTGAGAATATTAAGCTTGGCAAACCCTATGTTGATGGTTGTCAGGTGGCTGCGGAAGTGGTTTCCGAAGGGCGCCATAAGAAAGTCCATATCGTGAAATTTCGCAGACGTAAACACCATCTAAAGTGGATGGGTCACAGGCAAAATTACACCGAAATTAAAATTACGCAAATCAGCGCGTAACTATTTGATAATAGAGAGGATTGACAATGGCACACAAGAAAGCCGGCGGTAGTACGCGTAATGGTCGCACTTCACGCCCTAAGTATCTTGGTATCAAACGTTATGGCGGTCAGTTGGTTGGTGCAGGCGAAATTTTAGTTCGTCAGCGTGGTACACAGTTTCATCCTGGCCAATATGTTGGCATCGGTAGAGACCATACCCTATATGCCTTGAAAGCTGGACGTGTTGTGTTTGGGGTCAAGGGTAAGTTAAATAAACGTTACGTACGCATTGAGGCGGTAGCACAAGCAGAAGAAGCGGCGTCAGTGTAGACATTAATTAGTATATATTGATGATGAGCCTCTTCTCTAAAATTTAGAGAAGAGGCTTTTTGTTATTAAATTTTTGTAACTTCCCTATTGTTGAATAAATCGATTGCGCGTGTGCAGGCGCACAAACCTCAGTCTAAAATATAACGAGAGTGGCCATATTCATATGAAATTTATTGATGAAGCACGTATTAATGTCGAAGCAGGCCGAGGCGGCAATGGCGCATGTAGCTTTTTGCGCTTAAAATTCATGCCATTTGGCGGACCAGATGGTGGCAATGGCGGTGATGGCGGCAGCATTTATTTACAAGCGGATGAAAATATCAATACCTTGGTTGATTACCGGTTTGTGCATGAATATAAAGCAAAAGATGGTGAAAAAGGCAGCGGGCGGGAATGCACAGGCAGGAGTGGCGAAGATCTCATCTTACGCGTACCAGTCGGCACGGTTGTCTATGATGCTGATACCGATGAGTGCATAGCTGATTTAGCACAAGCACACCAATTGGCTTGCGTGGCCAAAGGCGGACGTCATGGCGTTGGTAACGTGCAGTTTAAAAGCAGTGTTAATCGCTCACCGCGTAAAACCATTCCAGGGCAACCTGGCGAAAAACGGTCATTACGTTTAGAACTTAAAGTGCTTGCTGATGTCGGTTTAGTGGGTTTGCCTAATGCGGGTAAATCGACTTTGATCAGCGCCATGTCCGCAGCACGTCCACGAATCGCGGATTATCCCTTTACAACCTTATATCCACATTTAGGTGTGGTGCGTGTTTCCTCATTACATAGTTTTGTGA
>Ga0207073_1127_pt1 | contig 14426 bp, 17 predicted proteins | sample Alteio_BWMinHeat_65_FD_153575 | JGI IMG/M metagenome (GOLD analysis project Ga0207073, IMG submission 153575) | Enriched cells from forest soil in Barre Woods Harvard Forest LTER site, Petersham, Massachusetts, United States -... | ecosystem: Environmental > Terrestrial > Soil > Temperate forest >...
AAAGGATATTCCTAGTAATATTCATATACATCTTGTTAAATGCGACTGGCTTGGTGCTGCATACAAAAAACAACCATTATTCACGGAAATGCCCGTCATATCGGGTAAAAAGTTACAGGCTGAAGCTCCAGAAAGTAAAAGTGAAAGCATTTATGAAAGTGGATTGACAACATTTAAAGAAAAAGAGACGGTTGTTGTGTCGCAAGCTCAAACAGAAGTTGTACCGAAAAGCGAATGTTTTCCATAAAATCCTCCCGCGCACAAAAAGCGTGCCGCGTGGGGATTTTTCACCGGCCTTGTATTAAATACAACTGTTCTTGCAATACGCTCTTAAATTTCACTGGTGTATCAATATCCGTAAAAGGGTCTTTTTGTCCGCCGAATGAATTGATAAATACAGTGCCATAATCTAATGCTTGTCCTATCACACCTTGAACCACATCAACCGATGCAAGAGCTGATAATCGGGTATCATTGGTGTGTCTAAAGAAAAACCCTTCGCGCATCACAATACGAATATTGGTGATAGCAAATTCAGAAAAATAATAAACCAACCATTGGTTACATAAATAGATTAACGCGATGATAGCCGGAAGAAGAAAAAAATTTTTTAAAATCGAATTAGATTGAAAAATCGGGCTCGTTTGAAAATATAAAAAAATGGAAACCAGCGCCCAAAAAACGGGAGGGAAAAAAACAATCCAGTGTTTTTTTGTGCGGAATAATATTTTTTCTCCAGCGAGGAGATTTTTATCAAGGTAGCTCATGGTTATACTGTTCCCATACTGTTTCAAGTCTACTATACCAGAATATTTTTTATTAAAAAATCTAATAAAAACTTGCAGTTAAATTAATGCCATTTTAATATATTGTTAAATACCATATGGTGTATTATAATATATGAAAGCTAAGCTAATTTATAGAAATAAAATAGTAACGGAAGATCGAATTACAGAATTTGTCATTTGGGCATTGCCACATAAAACACCGGATAGACCACATGGTATAAAATATAGGCTGTATCATGGAGATAAAAAAGGGCGCTGCATCGTACGCTATGATAATGAGTCAGGAAAAGGCGACCATAAACACTTAGGTGATAAAGAAACGTTGTACAAATTTGTAAACGTCGAGCAGTTAATGAAAGATTTTATTTTTGAGATAACTTGCGAGGAAAAAAATGATGAGTAAAAAAATAACTGTTAGGACGGGCAGCCTAAAAGAAGCAGCCAAAGAGTTTATTGATATATGGCATCAAATAGAGCATGGAAATTTGCCATCAGGATCTATTGATAAAATTAGTTTTAGTAACCAAAGTTTACTATTTAAAACATTAACACCTAAACGGGTTGAAATATTAGAATATGTTCATGGAGAAAATGGGATTAGCATTCGAGCTTTAGCAAAAAAGCTAGGTAGAGATTATAGTAATGTTCATCAAGATGTAAAAATTTTACATCAACTAGGGCTCATATTAAAAAATGAAAAAAATGAATATTATGTTCCATGGGATGTTATTGTTACCGAGATTTCATTAATCAGTCCACGTAATTCAAATATGCCACCGCGTGTGGTCAACGGCTGAATTAATCCAGGGTTTGTCGATAACGTTTTATACCTAACGTAAGCGCAATAAACAAAAATAACAAAATAGCTTCGATCGCAGGTAATATTTCCCATAACGAATTGCCTTTTAAAATAACACCCCGCACTATCACCATAAAGTGAGTGAGAGGAAAAGCATTTCCAATGTATTGTGCCCAATCAGGCATGCCTCGAAATGGAAACATAAATCCAGATAATAGGATCGAAGGTAAAAAGAAAAAGAACGAAAGTTGCATCGCCTGAAGTTGATTTTCCGCAAACGTTGAAAACATAAGGCCGACAGCGAGATTGGCAGCAATAAAGGGTAAGCAAGCAAATAGCAGTAACACCACGCTTCCATTAATAGGAATATGATACAAATAATGAGAAAAACATAAAATTAAAACCACTTGTATATATCCTACCATGATGTAAGGAATAAGTTTTCCTAACATGACTTCAATGGATAGCACAGGCATGGCTAACAAACTTTCCATAGTGCCACGTTCACGTTCGCGAGTCACCGCAAGTGCCGTGATAAGAATCATTGTCATCGTCAATACCACCCCTAATAGACCCGGCACAATATTATATTGCGTGATACGACCAGGATTGTATTTTGATTGTATGATGAGATTCACGGGAGAATCTTTAGGTTGTAAATAGGATAATGCACCTGAAAGTTTTTTATAAAGTTGTGTATTAATGTCGTTCAAAGCGCTTATAGCATTGCTCGTAGCTGAAGGATCTGTCGCATCCGCTTCCACTAAAAGTTCGGGATATTCATTTCTTATTAATCGTTGACTAAAATTAGGTGGAATATAAATAATAAATTGAATTATTCCTTCCGCTAAAAGTTTTTCAGCTTCTGTCTGATTCTGAATGTCAGGAAGAAATTTAAAATAATCTGAATTTTGTATGGCAACAGTGAGATTACGTGTAAAAACACTATGGTCAGCGGAAATGATAGCAGTGGGTAATTGCTTTGGATCGGTGTTGATGGCGTAACCAAAGAGTATGAGCTGTATTAAAGGCAGTCCAATGATCATTCCAAAGGTGACTCGATCGCGTTTCATTTGGATGAATTCTTTTAAAATAATGGCCCATAATCTTGCCCAAGAAAAATGAGGTTTCACGAATCCTCCTTGGTTTTACCCACTAAATTAATAAAAACATCTTCTAAGCTTGGTGTGATTGGATGCCACTCTTGATTTGCATCACGCATTGATTCGATTATTTGCATGATTTGATTTTTATTTTTACCACTTACATGTAATTTGTTGCCAAAAAACGCGACTTGATCTACGCCCGGCATTTTTTTTAATTGTTCGGCAAGTGTGTAAAGATCATCTCCATGAACTGACCATGTATAGATATTTGCTTTTGCAATGATTTCAGGGATGGTGCCTTCTATAAGTAAATGACCATAGGAAATATAAGCAAGCTTGGTGCAACGTTCTGCTTCATCCATATAGTGTGTGCTTGCAAGCGTTGTAATTCCTTTTGCAGATAATTTATGTATTTCATCCCAAAATTCACGCCGTGCCTTAGGATCGACACCTGCTGTGGGTTCATCTAAAAGTAATAATTTAGGTTCATGTAATAAGCAACCCGCAAGAGCAAGTCTTTGTTTCCAACCGCCCGATAAAGTTCCTGCAATTTGATTTTTTTTGTCGCTAAGATTGAATTCTTTTAAGCATTCTTCTATTTTTGCTTTTCGGTTTTTTATTCGAAAAATTCTTGCAATAAAATCTAAGTTTTCATAGGCAGTTAAATCATGATAAAGGCTAAAACTTTGTGTCATATAGCCAACTTCATTTTTTATGGCGAATGATTGAGTGAATATATCAAATCCTAAGCAACTGCCTTTGCCTGAATCTGGAGTTAAAAGGCCGCACAACATACGAAGCGTAGTGGTTTTTCCGCTTCCATTGGGTCCTAAAAAACCGCAAACTTCGCCTTTATTAACTTGCAAATCAAAGTCGATGACGGCAGGTTTGCCATCAAAGCTTTTATTAAGATGTTCGACATCAATGATGATTTCATGGTTCATTTAAATAAATATCCAAGGGTTGACCAGGGTGAAATTTGAATGCCATGTTGTCTGGAAGTTCAGCTCTCACCAAATACACTAATTTGTAGCGTGTATCTTGGCTGTAGATAATGGGTGGTGTGTATTCAGCTTCGGGTGAAATATAACTTATTGTTGCTTTTGTTTTTGATTTGCAACCGTCGCAACGAAAGGTTATAACTTGATTAAGATGTATGGTGCTGAGTTGTTGCTCTGGAATATAAAATAATACTTTGATATTTTTGGGTGCTAACAAGGAAAGCACAGGTTGATTAGCTGCGACTTTTTCACCCACACGAAAATAAGTATCAAATACATAGCCTGATACCGGTGCGTAAACGGTTTTTTGGTGATAGGACCATTCTGCTGAGATGAATGAATCTTGTGCTTCATTTAATTGTTTTGTTTTGGTGTCATAATCCGTTTGCTTTTGATCTAAGGTTGATTTATCCGTGGCATGGCTTGCATAAAGATCAGTGTAGCGTTTGAGCTGAACTTTAGCGAAAGCGACTTGGCTTTGTAAGTCTTCAATATTGGCTTTTGCTGAATCCATGAGCGCTCTATCAGGTTCTGGATCTAATACAAAAAGCAGATCATTTTGTTTAACCGTTTGACCGCGTTGTACATTGAGATGAAATAATGTTCCGGCGATATTACTGCCAATATAGTTATATTCGCCTTCTATATAACCTGGAAATATATTGTCGGGTTTTTGATTGCAGCTCATGCAAACGAGTAATGTAAGCATAATAAGTACAGTTTTGAGTAAATGTTGCAATAAAATCACATTTAAATCCTTTTTAAACGTAATGTTTCACTTCAGATGGTATCATAAACTCATACTAAGTGGTTGGAGGTATTCGATTTTGTATGTATTGTTTACTGGAGTTTAGTCATGTGTGCGATAAGGACTCTGTCATGCCAGCTAAAAGCACATAGGCGTCAACTTAAGCAAATCTGTCATTCCCGCGAAGGCGGGAATCCATTCAAATGGATCCCCGCCTTCGCGGGAATGACAAGCTTTCGCGTTTCGCTTTGTTAAGTTGACGCCTATGAGCTAAAAGCATGCTGGCATGACAGAGTCCTTATACAGAATTCGCGTTATCTATGGATAGGGAGAACGGCTTTGCATAGCTGTCGGTTCTTAATTATTATTATTTAGTTAGAGGATCAAGTCTTAAGTGTGTTGTGGCACTGTTTTTAAAGGTGCTGTATATGAATTTGAAGACATAAGAGAAAATTATCAAGAAAAAAGAATGATAGCCATAGGTCATCTTACTGGGCGAATGGTTATTGTCGGTTATGTTACACGCGGTAATACTAGACACGTATTTTCAATGAGGAAAGCCAATGAACGCGAAATTAAAAAATATCAAGAGCAATTTGAAGAAAGTTGATGCTCACTCTATTAAAAAAATCTGAATATGATGAATTGCCTGAGTTAACTGATGAAATGTTCGAGCGCGCAGTTTATAAAGTAGATGGAGTAAAAAAAACTGCTCCTCGTAAACGTGGCGCGCAAAAAAATCCTAAAAAAGTAGCGTTAAACTTAAGATTACCTCAAGATGTAATAGAGTATTTCAAGCTTGAAGGACGTGGGTGGCAAACAAAGATTGGAGTTGCGTTACAAGAGTGGATTAAAAAACATCCTCATTCTTCATATCATCGTTAAAATGGAAACTGAAGTGGTCCCAGTCGGAAAGAGAAAAATGTACTGGGACAGCACTGCACATATAATTCCATTTCTTATAAAATTATTTTTTAACAAACTTAAAACAACGCCGGTAATTGTTTTACCAAAACAGCGCGCTCTTTCACTGCATCATTAGTTAATACAAACCCAAATAATTGCTGTTGTTCATTATAAAATAAAGCGCGTGTATTGTCTTCAAACGTTTCAATTTCCCATTTACCCACCATATCTTTTGGAGGAGGGCAAACGACTATAGGATGTAGTGGTGTTTTGATAATCACAGGCATAGCGGGATACTCTACGGTGGTGCGTTGCCCGCTTAAAGTTTTCGCGAGCGCTCGTGCGCAATTGAGTATGGGCGTGATATACGGTAATACATGTCCTTCGACTTCAGCGCAGTCACCTAAAGTATAAATATCTTTGACGCTAGTTTCTAAAAACCGATTCACTAAAATGCCTCTATCGGTTTTGATGCCTGCATTTTTGGCTAACATAATATTAGGTTTTAAGCCAATGGCAGAAATCACGAAATCTACTTCTAAGATTTGGTCATTTGATAGTGTTAAACGATATCCTTGGTTCGTTTTGTCCATGCGTTTAGCGACGCATTTTAAGTGGAATTGCACTCCATGTTCTTCTAACGTTTGTTGTAAAATATATCCTATTTTTTCTGGGATCAATAAATCTAACGGAGCTTTAGCCGGTGCAATCATATGCACATGGTATTTTGCATTACAAAGATCATTGGCAAATTCGCAGCCTATTAATCCAGCGCCTAGGATGGCAATGGTTTTTTTATTTTTGATTAAATTTTGGAAGTGGGTGTAATGATAAATATGATTAATGGATAACACTTCATTAGCAGCATCGCCTTCTAAGGGTGCTTTGATCGTTTCTGCGCCTATGGCGATGACCAATTTATCGTAGATTAAAGTTTGATCATCCATGTGAATCACATGGTTTTCAGGGTCTATCGCAGTGACCTTTGTTTGAGTAAGTATAGTGGCATTTAATTGTTTAGCCATGGCTTCAGCATTAGAGGTGACCAAGGTTTCAGGGGTTTTTCCTTGGGTTAATGCCGTTGATAATTGGGGTTTTGGGTAATATTCACCCTTATCAGCTGTAATAAGTGTAAGAGGGGTGTCTGAGCTTATTTTTCTGAATTCACGGGCCAATTGGTAGCCCGCAAGTCCGGTGCCTATGATGACGATAGGTGCGGTCATAAATTCATCCAAGGTTATTTTTAATGGTGTCTATAGTATAATAAAACCTCAGAAATCTATATAAGAACCTATCATGCAAAAAGACAACAATCATTGGCAGCCTTCGTTGGAGATAGATGATCTACATGCATTGCAGCCATGGATTCGCCATACAGGCTCATTTATCGACCGTTTAGCAGAGCATGGAATCATACCTTCCATTCATGTGCTACGTGAAGATTGGATTAAACCCGAAATCTGGGAGAGTAAGTTGCTGGGTTTAGGATCTCATGAGTTGGCATTGGTGCGTGAAGTCCGCATTGGTAATGATGATCAAATTTGGTTATATGGACGTACAGTGATTCAAAAAGCGATGCTTACGAATAAAAATGAATTATTACATTTAGAAAATCGTTCATTAGGCTCAGTATTATTTCAAGATCCCGAGATAAAACGTGATAAATTAGAATTTATTTATGCAGAGCCAAGCACGCTATGGCCCGGATTCTCACCTACAAATGCATCATGGATAAGGCGCTCTTTGTTTCATTTACATGATGCTTCTTTATTATTAACGGAAATATTTATGCCGGATTTGACAACACTATGTATGAAAAATTAAAACAGTATATTTATTTAATTCGTTTGAATAAACCCATAGGTATATTGTTATTATTATGGCCGACTTTATGGGCGCTATGGCTGGCATCCAATGGCCAGCCTGATTGGAGTATCGTGACTATTTTTGTCATGGGTGTTGTGTTAATGCGTTCAGCCGGATGTATTGTGAACGATATCGCAGATAAAAAATGGGATGGCCATGTAGAACGTACTCGTGGACGCCCGCTTGTGACAGGGAAAATTTCTTTGAAAGAAGCCTGGATATTTTTTGGAGTATTGATTACAGCAGCGTTTTTATTAGTATGTCAACTAAATTGGCTTACTATCATCTTAGCTTTTTGCGGTTTATTGTTTGCTATGATTTATCCTTTTTTAAAACGTGTAACTCATTTACCCCAAGTTGGTTTAGGTATCGCATTTTCATGGGGTATTCCTATGGCATTTGCGGCGATACTTTACGAAGTACCATTAAGCGGCTGGATGCTATTTTTTGCGGCTATGGTTTGGCCCATGATTTACGATACTTTTTATGCAATGACAGATAAAGCTGATGATCTTAATGTAGGCGTTAAATCCATGGCGATTTTATTTGGTCGTAGGGAGCAATTCTTTATAGGGTTGTTGCAAATGGTTTTTATATTGCTGATGGTTTGGGTGGGTTTCTTCTTTCATCTGGGTTTTTATTATTTTGCAAGTTTATGGATAACCAGTTTTTTGTTTTTTTATCAAGAATGGTTGATTAAAGATGGAGATCCGCAAAAATGCTTTAAAGCATTTTTAAATAATAATTGGGTGGGTTTTGTGATTTTCTTGGGTATAGTCTTTGATCAAATGAGGGATATATGAAAATTATTGCTGATCAAGACATTCCTTTTATAAAACATTATTTTGATAATGCGTATCTGATTGAGGGACGCAACTTACAGCAAAATCAAATAAAAGATGCCGATATGCTTTTAGTTAGATCGATTACTAAAGTCAATGAAGCGTTATTAAAAGGAACAAATATTAAGTTTGTTGCGAGCCCAACCACAGGAACGGATCATTTTGATATAGCTTATTTAAACAAAGCAGGTATTTTATGGGCGAATGCTCATGGTTGTAATGCAATTGCTGTTGAAGAATATGTAATATGTGCTATCGCAGCACTGCAAAAACAAGGTTATTTAACAGGCTCACATCTGCGTGCAGGTGTCATAGGTGTCGGTAACATTGGTTCTCGTGTGGCGGAAAAATTAAAATTATTAGGTTTTGATGTCATACAATGTGATCCTTTGCGCGCTGAAAAAGAAACAGATTTTCCACATGTGCCATTAGAAGAGTTTTCAGATCTTGATTTCATTAGCTTGCACACACCGCTTACTAAAAGTGGTAATTATCCTACTTATCATATGATTCAAAAAACTTTTTTAGATAAGCAGAAAAAAAATACGATATTAATGAATACCGGTCGTGGTGCTGTCATTGACTTTAATGATCTTAAGCTTTATGGAGAGTATTTGATTTGGTGTTTAGATGTATGGGAAAATGAACCGTTTATTGATATTGAAGTGCTAAATAGAGCTTTCATTGCTACTCCACATATTGCAGGTTATACCGTACAAAGCAAATATCGTGGGATTAAAATGATTTATGATGTCGCGGTTCAACAAGGTTTTATAGAAAATAAAAAAGTTAACCCATTGATTTTACCAGCACAAAACATGGTATTTAATACACCCGTTGATTGGCAAGATATCGTTTTGAAAATATATGATCCGCTTGTTACCACAAATGTAATGAAGCAAGCTATTTTTGAAAATGATCAAGCGTCAACCTTTGATAATCTTAGGAAAAATTTTGCTGATAATAGGCACGAGTTTGCTTATGTGCAAGCGGAGAATATTCATTGGATCGATAAAATTGATAAAAGCATATGGGAAGTGTTAGTGTAAAAACATGGTTTATGGTTTTGTAAATTGTATAAGATAAGTGTTCACGTCTGTTTTCGTATGATGGCCATGTAACTCAAGTCATCGTTGAGGATTATCATTAGATCGGCCGAGACATACCGTATAACACACTGATTGTTTTCGACATTTGACAAAATGACATTTATGGGCTACAATGTAGCTCATGGGAGGGTTTATTTATGCCTGCAAATGCTGTTGTCCGTGCTCGTATTGACGAACACATCAAAGAAGAAGCTGCTACTGTATTAGCAGCAATGGGGTTAACCGTATCAGATGCTTTTCGCATTATGCTTATTCGTATCGCCAAAGAAAAAGCATTACCATTCGAACCTTTGATACCGAATGAAGAAACCATTAAGGCCATGAGGGCTGCGCGTCGCGGTGAAGTGGTCAGTGTTGGTAATGTGAATAACTTACTGGCGAAGCTGAACGATGAGGACGATTGATCATACTACGCAATTCAAGCGTGACTATAAGCGCGAAAAAAAGTCTGGATGCCATAAAAAATTTGATCATGATTTACTATCAGTTGTCAAATTGCTTGCCTCAGATAAACCACTGGCGCATCGTAATTATGACCACGCATTAACTGGAGAATGGAAAGATCATCGTGATTGTCATATCAAACCAGACTTAGTTTTAATCTATCGAAAACCAGATAGTGATACGTTAACACTAGTTCGCCTTGGTTCGCATAGTGAGCTTGGATTATAGGTGATATTCAGTTTTTGAATTTAGGGGTCACGTCTCATCATATGCCATGTTGAAAGTTTCATGATGAGACGTGACTCTTTATTTCTATTTCAGTGAACACTCGCGTTTTTGAAGAGGCGGAATGCGTTTACAATATTTTACAACTATTAAATTTATAATCAACGCCATCTGTACCGAAAACCCATTTATCATCTTCATAAAATTTGTAATTTAAGTTTCCGTTTTTTATTTCTATCTTTTCAAAGGGTTTATAAACGATTCCAGAATTGAGTCCCGAGCTTGATCCGATACGCGTGTCAAAAGATATTCCTGTTTTATCTTCTTTTTTATTAGAAAAAATCGTCTTACTATGACTAAAATGTCGAACAGGAGGGTGTTGGAATTTGGTCAAGGCGCGAACTTCATGAGTATTTGCTATGGGTGTTGGAACAGTTGGTTTAATCGCTGGGGTAGCATGGGACGTAATAGAGTTCAAATTTATGGATGGATATGCAGGTAGAGATGCTTTAATAGCAGATGTGGATGATTTTTTAGATTGAGACAAAATGGTAGTGCATATTTTTTTTATTAGATTTATAACTTCTGGGTGATGTGCTGCTATCACAGACGCCCTTTGGGAAAGTTTGAGTAGCTCTTTTGTCATTTTCTTTTTTCCTTATTATAATAGACGGTCTTAAAATATCATTTCTGATTTTTTTAAGCTATGAAATTTAATAAACTCCCGTTCCCGACGTATCTCCTTCAGGTGCAGTCGTATTATCTTGCGCCGTCATCGTTTGATCTTCATCAGGAATATAAGGTGCCATGAAGTATTCGAATTTAGCGACAGGATCATTGATACCCGCACGCTTGCCCGTCATAGGATCGATTTTGACACTGACGATACCTTCGGGTTCAGCCATAGGACGTTCCGGTCTATCTTTTAAGGCAGCTTGCATGAACTCAATCCACATAGGTAGGGCTGCTTGAGCACCGTACTCATGGAGTGAGCGTTGTTGTTGATCGTAACCCAGCCAAGAGATAGCCACTAACTCAGTGCTATAACCTGCAAACCATGCATCAACTTGGTTTTGTGTGGTGCCGGTTTTTCCTGCTAAATCTTTACGTTGCAAGGTGCGTGCTTGCGCTAGCGCACCATGCTGGAGCGCATCATGCAGGGCGGATGTAATCAGAAAAGCATTTTGTGAAGAAATAGCGCGTGGCGCATGAGTTTTTTGTTGTGCTGCATCTTCAACTGCTGGACATGTGGGACAAGAAGCTAAAGGTTTTGCCTCATAGATCACTTGGTCTTGGGAGTTGCGTATTTGTTCAATCGCAAAAGGTATCACTTTAAAGCCCGTGTTTGCAAAAGTCGCATAAGCCGCAGCCATTTGTAATGGAGTGACCGTTGCGGTACCTAGCGCAAGTGACAAACCCGCGGGTAATTGGTGTTTCGTAAAGCCGAAGTTTTGCGCATATTTAATCGCGTATGAAATACCAATTAAATCTAAAAGGCGGATAGAAACTAAGTTACGTGAGAGGGTGAGTGCATCACGTATACGTGTAGGGCCATAGAATTTATGGGTATCATTTTGTGGACGCCATAAGCTATTGTCATTGGGATTTTCAATCACGACAGGGGCATCGTTGATAATAGTTGCTAAGGTATAACCTTTTTCCAAGGCTGCAGAATAAACAAAGGGTTTAAAGCTAGAGCCCGGTTGGCGAGCGGCATTGGTAATACGGTTAAATTTACTGCTGTTATAATCAAAACCACCGACAAGCGCTAAAATAGCGCCATTTGTTGGATTTAAGGCAACTATACCCGCTTCAGCCGCGGGTATTTGTGCTAAACGTAAGCCTTGCGGTGTTAATGCGATACGAATCACATCGCCTAAACGAACAATTTCTTCAGCTGTCGAAGGCATGCGACCTAAATAATCTTCATTGATTTGTTTGCGAGCCCAGGATAATCCTTGCCATGGAATGGTGACCAAAGCTCCGCTGGCGCGAAGTACAGTGATGCTTTTCGGCATGATATCAATGACGGCAGCAGGTTCTAGTCCATTAATGACAGGAATTTCAGCGAGCTTTTGCTCCCATTGTTGCATTTGATTCAAACTAGGTGTGCCTAAGTTTTTCTCGGGTCCTCGGTAGCCATGACGTTGATCGTAAGCAATAAGATTATTACGTACCGACTGGTTTGCCGTGTTTTGCATATTGCTATCAATGCTGGTATATACCTTGAAACCATCGGTATAGACCTGATCGCCATACATTTCTTGCAATTGACGTCTCACCAGCTCGCCGACATAAGGCGCTTTAACTTCGGTTTGCAGTTCATGATAGTGCGCATTAAGTGGGGCAGCTAAAGCTTTTTTATAATCGGCTTCATTGATGATGCTTAACTCATACATGCGACCGAGGACATGATCGCGACGTTTTTTAGCCGCTTCTGGATTGGCGATAGGGTTAAGCGCAGAAGGTGCTTTTGGTAAACCGGCCAACATAGCGTATTGATCGATGGTAAGTTGATTCAGCGGCTTTCCATAATACACTTCTGCGGCGGCTTCAACGCCATAAGCACGGGCTCCAAGAAATATTTTATTGAGATATAATTCAAGAATTTTTTGTTTGCTGAGTTGATGGTCAATTTTTAAAGCAAGGAGAATTTCACGGAGTTTTCGACCAAATGTTTTATGTCTTGTCAAATAAAAGCTGCGAGCGACCTGCATGGTGATAGTGCTGCCACCTTGTTCTTTTCTGCCGGTCAAAATAAGTTTAATGCCCGCTCTTGCGAGTCCCGGGATATCTATTCCAGGATGTTGAAAATAACGCTGATCTTCAGTGGCAAGTACGGCATCAATGAGCTGTTTGGGAATTTGATCGTAAGGCAATGGAATACGTCGTTTTTCACCATATTCGGCGATAAGCTTGCCATCATGGGTAAAAACCTGTAACGGAACTTGAAGTTGTACTGAGTTTAAAGCATTGATATCGGGTAGTTGAAATTCGATATAATAAAGCAGTCCAATAGCGATAATGCCAAAGGAAACAATGCTGATAATGCCTAGTTTTTTTAGTGTTCGAAAAAAATATTCCATAGTCTGCTACAAAATGTAATTATGAAGTTGCATTTTACTACAAAAATGGACAATATATCATCTTATTCAAGCAGATATTATCTTTAAACCCATAAAATCCCCTTAAGCTTCCTCAGATTTTTACAATAATCCTTATTATTGTTCAATTTTAAAACAACCCCCTCTATTTTTATTTACTCAAGGAGAAAATCCATTGAAAATATTCCGTTATTTTAAATCCCGACTTCATCTAGGATTAGACATAAGCACAACAGAAATTCGTTTGTTAGCTTTGCGGCGAAAAAAACAGCATATTTCCGTCGAGAAAATGGCAATGATACCTTTGCCATCTGGTGCTGTTGTCGAAGGAAGAATCAAGCAAACAGAGATAGTTACAGCATATTTAAAAACACTACTACAAAAAGCCGGGATCCGTCATAAAAAGGTAACGATTGCTTTGCCCATGCAATCCATTATTAGCAAAAAAATTCCTCTTACTGAAGCACCCGATCTAAATCATATTAATGATTATTTCCCAGGGATTGATGATGTACTGGCATATGATTATATTGAAATAGAAAAAGAAATGTTGCTGGTAGCCGCTCGTCAAGATGAGATGATGCGTTATATAAATTTGGTCGAAAATGCAGGATTGAAGATAGATGTCGTAGATGGGGATATTTATGCATTGGCACGAGCCGTACATTTTGCTTTGCATGAGGTGCAGTCTTTTCCTGTTTTGTTGTTGGAATTAGTAGGGTCTCAGCTGATATTATTAAGCGATAATAATATACTTTATCAACAAGCCATTCTGGGCACTACTGATCAAATAGGAATGCAACTTAAAACAGTATTGAAAACCTATTTTTCAAAAAAAGAACCAAAAAAAATATATTTTGTAGGTGATGCGTCTAACTCTGCAGAACTTATAGAATATATTCATCATGAATTAGGCAGGGAAACTCAACGTGTTAATCTTTTTAATTTGCCATGTAATTTTTTAGTCTCTTGCGGTTTAGCCTTACGAGGTATCCATGCTAACTATTAATTTATTACCTTGGCGAGATTATGCTAGAGCACGACAAAAAAAATTATTTAAAATAATTGCCATATTGTCTCTTTTGGCATCATGTATAATTTGTATTTCTGTCTATCATTATTTTAAAGTTAAGTTACATGCAGTTGACAATCGTATTATGGTATTAACACACAAGATTGAAAAGTATGTTAATAAACCAGATCATGTATTCGTAGCGTTACATAAAATAATAAATAAAACACGACGCAACCAAGATCAATTAAAAAAATTATTACGCGCGATATTTTTTTATTCCACTATAGCTTGGGAGTCGATTGAAATTCAAAAAGGAGTAATAAAAATTTATGGCGTAGCGAATGCCATAACATTGTTATTATCCTTTATAGATTATTGCAAACAATTTAATTTTACTGTGATTCTAAAAAATATAAAAATTCTTTCCCCATTCGATGCGATAAAATTTCAAATTCAGGTCAATCGAATGGGTG
>Ga0207073_1128_pt1 | contig 14365 bp, 10 predicted proteins | sample Alteio_BWMinHeat_65_FD_153575 | JGI IMG/M metagenome (GOLD analysis project Ga0207073, IMG submission 153575) | Enriched cells from forest soil in Barre Woods Harvard Forest LTER site, Petersham, Massachusetts, United States -... | ecosystem: Environmental > Terrestrial > Soil > Temperate forest >...
AATGCTTTTTTCGCATTCAAAATTATCCAGTCTTGTCCATTTTTATCTAAACGTTCTCGAGAGCCGACAAACTCATTAACAACATCGCCGGGTTTTACTAAATTAAACTCAGGAACTTTACCTTGCCGTAAAAGATCTAATACAGCGACTAAATGTGGCGGATCATTACGCGACATCGTCGCACACCCACAACCGCGCTTTTTAAATGTAATATCAGGAATTTCACTTAAATTCACCACATGAATATTTCTATTTTTACAGAATTCATTTAAATTTTTAACCATATGGTTTTCGGTACCCACTGCATATTTTGCTGTACCTGCTTTATCTTTGGTAACCATATCAAATAAATAAGCAGTAGAACCGCAACCATCTGCGATTTTTACCACTTCATTTCTACATTCAGGATGAACCAAGACATGATAGCCTTGTTTTTTCCAATAGTGCACCATATCAGGTTGATAATAACTATGTACACCACACTCACTGGCAAAAAGAATAAGTTGGGCTTCATCAAAACGTTTTATAATTTCAGGATTTTGTTCTGATAAACGAAAGTTAACTGCCGCCTGACCTGAGGGCCAATAAGCAATTTTATTTTTAGGTATACCTACCCAATCCGCGACATTTTCACCCATATGACGATCGGGAATAAATAATATTTTTTTGTTTTGTTTCAATGCCCATTCAAATATCTTTTTCACGTTTGAACTCGTACAAACCGCCCCACCTTGAGCACCTGTCATCGCTTTAATTCTACCTGATGTATTCATATAACATACGGGTAAAATATGATTTGCATCATAACGTGCATTGAGTTGATTAAATGCGGGTTGGACCATAAAATCTTTTGCGAGCATTTCCATGGTGCAGCCTGATTTTGGATTAGTGATATAAACTTTTTGATCTTCATTCGCTAAAATACTTACTGATTCTGCCATAAAGTGTACGGCTGATTCAACTATCACTTTTTTCTCAGGATGATTAACTGCCATTAATGCTAATTGATAAGAATCACCAATGACGCCACCAAAATATTCCATGATTTTAACAATTTCGCCACCCATATAATAATGTGACAGCAACAATAATTCATCGCCAAAATGTTTTTTTGCAGCTTCTATATAAGGTTCCATCCATAAAATAGTCGTCAATATATTTCTATCGGGTAATGACTGATATTCTTCTGCATAGGGAAGAAATTCTTTTTGATACCAATCTAATGGATAATCATCTTGGCAAACTTGCATATCCGGCTTAAATAAATGATGACTCGCTTCAGGTGTAAATTGAGTTGTATGATTCATCGAGTTTCACGCCCCCTCATTATTTTTCAACAGAGAATGTTGTGGATCTTGTAACTTTAGTAAATAGTCTTCACGATAATGACCGCCTCGACTTTCACGTCTATTCAACGCAGAACGTACGATTAATTCTGCAATTAAAACAATATTTCGTAATTCGATAAGATCACGAGTAATCGTATATTTCCAATAACATTCTTCTATGATTTCTTTTCTTGTTAAAACTAATTTAAGTTGGTCATATAAGCCTGCTTCAGTACGTACAATACCCGCATAACAACTCATTTCACCACGTAAACCTCGCCAATGTTCATTGACCTGACTCGCACGTCTTGAATCAACGACCGTAGTAGAATCCCAAGCTTTTATGGGTTTATATAACTCAACTGTTTTGTCAATAAACGCTAAACTTGCTTCTGCCGCATTGCGGCTCATCACTAAACCTTCAAGTAAAGAATTACTCGCTAAACGATTAGCACCATGCAACCCTGTAAAAGCAGTTTCACCAATGGCGTATAAACGTTTTATATCGGTTTTTCCGTTAACATCCGATAAAATTCCACCACCCATATAATGTGCCGCGGGTACAACAGGAATTTTATCGCGACTCAAATCTAAACCCAACGATAATAGCGTGGCATAAATCACAGGAAAACGTTTTTGCAAAAAATCTTTGCTTTTATGTGTGATATCAAGATGCACATAAGAAGCACCTGTCTTTTCCATTTCACAAAATATTGCACGAGAGACGACATCTCGAGTCGCAAGTTCCATTTTATCAAGAGCATAACGTTGCATGAATCGCTCACCCGTGTCGGGTAAACGTAAATAAGCTCCTTCACCTCGTAACGCTTCTGAAATTAAAAAATTATTATTGTTGGGATGATATAATAAGGTCGGATGAAATTGATAAAACTCTAAGCCACCCACTCTTGCGCCTGCACGATATGCCATGGCAACACCATCACCCGTTGCTACATTGGGATTAGTCGTATAACGATACACTTTACCTGCGCCACCTGTCGCGAGCACAATAACATTCGCACTGAAGGCATGAATCAATCCGGTCGATTCTTCTAACACATACACACCCACGACTTCAGAAGAAACACCTGGTTGATGAGGCTCTATCTGTGTAATTAAATTAACAGCAGTATGATCTTCGAATACTGAAATATTTTGCATTTTTGTTATTTTTTTCAATAATGCTTCAACGATTGCAGCACCTGTTTTATCGCCTACATGAAAAATTCTTCTGTCAGAATGGCCTGCTTCTTTACCGCAAAGCAAATGATTATTTGCATCACGATCGAATAATACGCCTTGTTCCAATAGATATAGAATAGCATCTGGCCCCTTTTCCAAAATTGCCGACACTGCATCAGGTTTACATAATCCATCACCTGCGGATAATGTATCGCTGATATGATCTTTTATATCATTTGGTGCATTTGCTGCCGCGATTCCACCTTGTGCATGCTGAGTATTCGACTGATGCAATTTACCCTTGGCAATAAGCGCAAATTTTGCATTCGGTTTGAGTCTTACCATTTCTAATAAATAACATAAACCTGCAATACCACAGCCAATAACAACTGCATCAAAGGCAAAACATTCCCCTCGTTGTGATATGGTATTTTGCGTCATAGTTCACACTTCATCGATAAATTAACATTACCTGCCGAATGGGTAATTTTTCCAATTGATACAAAATCCACACCGGTCTCAGCAATGCTAACAATATTGTCTAAATCAATATTTCCAGAGGCTTCTGTCGGAATTTTATTTTCACAAAGCAAAACGCATTCTTTCAATTGGAGTTCTGTCATATTATCAAGTAACACCCGCGTTGTTTTCTGTAACCCTTCCGTCAATACAACTTGTAATTCATCTTTATCACGTACTTCAATAATCACTGGGCAATGTTTTAAAATATCGTCGGGTAAGGTATTTATAGCTTTTGATATTCCACCTAATGCATCAATATGGGTATCTTTAATCATGATCGCATCGAATAATCCCATACGATGATTCACACCACCGCCACATCGTACTGCATATTTATCCAAATGACGAAAACCTGGAATGGTTTTTCGAGTATCTAATACTTTAGTTTTCGTATGCATAATTTTATCGGTAAATTTTTTAGTTATAGTTGCAACAGCACACATGCGTTGAAGAAAATTGAGTATGGTACGCTCTGCCTTCAGCAGGGTATGGGCAGGTCCAGTGATGGTTAACATTGTCTCGCCTGGATGTAAAATATCTCCATCGTGATAACGGGATTTTATATTCATAGAAATATGAAATAAGCTCAATAGCTCACTTATAAGAGGTATTCCAGAAATAACGACAGGCTCATGATGCTTAGAAATAATAAATGCCGTTTTTATAGTATTATTATCTTTAAACAGTGTATCCACTGTAACATCCTGAAATGGCAATCCAAGATCCTCCCGAAATGCCAATTTTATCAATTGCTTATCGATATCATTTAATTGCCAATCGTGCATGCATCACTTCCCGTCTATAAGTGTCATTTTTGTACGATGGACTTTAGCATATTTTAATTTATAAAAGTAGTGAACGCTGCCATAGGTGATTTTGTATTTTTATCTGCCATGCTATGATAAGCACCTTTTAACTAAGGAATCATTATGAATATCCGGACGAATAAATCTACTATGCCATCTTGTGGAAATTTTAGTCTGACGCTAATAGATACACACAAATAGGCGTGACTCATGATGCTGGCGATACTATAGATTGGACGCTGACACCAAGGCCATAGGCGGCAAGTTAATATAGATTTATTAAACCTTTTTTCTGTTCTTCATCACTTTGTCATAAAGTAGTAAACGCGGCCAAAGGGTGAGAATACATAAGCCTTAAGAATAAAGACTGATATTTGTACATATATTTCATTATAGCTCGACATATGTGCATTTAATAGTCTATAATATTTCAATGCCGCGAAAGACGAGAGATATCCATGCTAAAAAGAACGCTTAACGATCAAATATTAGATGCAAAATTTGACAAGCTTAATCCAAATGACTTGTTGAGATGCGCTACTGATGGCCCAGGAAAAAATAGTGGCTTTAAAGACTATTGTGTAAGATATGGAACTCACTGCAATACCAAAACACCTGGTGTCATTGGCCTCGGAGCTCCTGAACACTGTAGCGGCATGGCTGTTGAAATAGAGAATATTGAAGACACAGACATTAATATTTTGTGGACAGATGGATTAGCTGGATGTTTGGCTATCGCTATCATTGGGATTAATGAGAAAACAGGTACAAAAGATATTTTTTTCACGCATGCCAGCCATTGGAACCATGCCGATGCTGTTAGCAATAAAGAAAATCCTATCTACTATGCTCGACAATTTGTCGATTTGCATGGCCCATGTCGCATTGTCATAGGAACTGACGTTGAAAAATTAAAACATAGTGGATATGACATGACATATGCAAAACGTAAACTTTGCAAAGACCTTGGATGTCCCGTCTTATGTGAATCTGCTTATGCCACACTTAGTTTTTTTCCGAAATTAGGAATTATGATAAAAGGAAATCCTGCTACTGCTGTTTACCAATTAAGAGAAAAAAACCCAACTGATTTTCTTAATCAACTTGCTGAATGCAAAGAAAAATTTTACTCCCATCCTAAGCCTAACCCTGAACTGCTAGATCAACTCCAGGTTGCTATACAACATGCAAAAAACACGGGATTTAGTAATTGGCTATTAGGTCTAAATGAAAAACGTCAAAATATCGTAAATTATTTAGAAAGCATTAGAGATGCCTATATTGGAAATAATATCGAAAAGATGACCTCAACGTTATACGGTCTAAAGCTCTTAACAACCGAATGTAAATACCTACAGCTATGCGAGACTCTAATTGAAGATCGCCAAAAATGCGCTTTTAACCAAGAACAAAGAGAAGATTTAAACCGAGATAATACTGATCAAAGAAGCCCAATCAGACAAATTTGATGAGTTGCATGGGTTGTTTGAATTCTTGAAAATAATAGTCTTTCGTTTTTTGATATTGATGGATCAAATCTGTTGGATTATCACGAGGCGAAGCTGGCTCATGATGCAAATAATATCCAAAAATATGCATGCAATCGGTGATATATGCTTTGGTATGTAAAATATGATTATGCCAAAACTCATCAATTTCGCGAGTAGGAACTAGAGGTTCAGTCTTATATATTCTTTGCAATAAAATAAAGTTTTTATATAAACGACAGCAGTGTTCTGCATCTGACAACGTCCATTTAGGCAATGGATAGCTAGCAGAACACATAGTTTCTACAATATAGCCTAGATTCAATTGCTCGATGTAGGCACGTGCATCTTCTAGACTGACTTCTAAAATCAACTGCTCCACCCTACCACATGGCTCTGCAGCCACCTCCGGATTCACATTTACCTGAGCAGTTAGCAGCTTCACTTTTTTCGCTAAATCGATGTTCAATGCATTCTGACGACGGTGCGATTAAAATTTCGGCTAATATTGCTTCATTATCTAATGTTATTGTTTGATCATTTTTCATTCTAAATCTCCTCAGTAATAACAAATTCTAGGCTAACTCAAATACAATATCAATCTGATATTCCTGTGCTTTTTTAATATAAGCCACTATTTCCCTAAAAGGTGCTGCGTCATGGACCGCCTGAATAGCGGCTTGATCTAAGCTAGACGTTCCAGAACTCTTTAAAATTCTTACACCCGAAACATGGCCATCTTCAAATAATTGGAATACCACAGTGACCCTACCCTGACGTTGCATTTCCCATGCACTCGAAGGATATTGTTGTTTACGCTGAATAGCATCATGCAATAATGCAATCAACGCTGTCGTAATCTCCCCTTGATTAACACTACTTTGACTTGAAGTTTTTTGTTTAACATTTTTTTCTTGAGTGTTTTCTATATTTTTAATTTTTAAAGCATGCAATGCCTTATTATCTTGTTTTATCGTTTCTTTTTTTTGTTTTGATTTTATTTTCTCTTGAACGGAATCCGATCGAGACAAGGTACCTTGATAGATAAATGCTGAAACTGTTTTTGCTTGCGTATTTCCTAATTTTTTTGGCTGATTGAACGGATCAAAACAAATAATAAATATTGTCAACATAAGTGTATGGATCAATATGGATATGAAGTAATATCTATAATAAGTCATGATGCCAAATCTATTTTGCATGTTATTAAATAACTTCTACCTGCACCTGGATAATAAGTATTTGTTTGATTCTCTGGATCATAAAGCGTGTAAACAGAATATTTTTGATTAAATACATTTATAACCTCAAAATTTATGTTATAGGATTTTTTAATATACTGTAAAGACAAAGTATTAATCCAATAGCCGGGTATTTTACTCCCTTTATTTTCATCATTTTCTGAAGCATAGGCGCTGCCATTATATAACGCGATATATTTTGCTTTCCAATCAGGTATAAAATCGTAACTCAAACCTGCATTAGCATTCAACTGTGGTACTGCAGGAATTTGATTGCCTGAAAAACTTCCTGCTGCAAATGTTGCATTGACAAAATTAAGCTGTCCATTAAATCCTATTTTTTCAGTGAGATGATAATATTCGGTTAAAGTCACCCCTCGACGTAAAGTTTTAGGGAAATTACTATAAGATCCAAACGGTTCAGTCGGTGTTTGTGTTGGATTAAAAGCAATTTCATATAACAATTCTAATTGATATAGGTTAATTTGTGATTTTTGCTTTTCTGTTGTCCTTTCTCCACCCATTTCATAGGAAACACCGGTTTGTAATTTTAAAGCATCCACTCCAACAGGAACCCATGTTTCTTCATTAGCTTTAGGAAAACGAAAATTTCCGCTACGTCTTAAAAAATATTTCCATTGATCGTATGATACTGCCATACCTATCTCTGAAACCATGGTTTTATTTAAGGAATTAAAAAATTGATCTTTTGCGGGTGAATCATGATTTTTTTGCCATGCCGCACGTGTACCTGCGATCATTTCCACATGCTCAATTAACGGTATAGTGACTCTGCCAAATAGATTATTTTGCTGTGTCTTAGCCTGTTCTTCAACTCTTGTACTCATAAAATGATAAGCCGTATGTTGACCTTCATAACCCGTCACGATTTTATATCGATTGATATTTCCTAAAAACCTAAATCGATAATTGGTCAACATATCATTTCGATCGAATGGAGTGAACATAAATCCATTTCCTAGGGTTTCTTGTCTTTCTAATCGGGTTTCTAATAACCAATTATCATTTAAAGATTGTTTATTTAAAAATTGAAATAAGGGTGTTCTAAAATGAATATAATTTTTAAAGTTAGTGGCTTGCCGAGGATTTTGATCATACTGTTCTTGCGTTAAACCCCCTGGAAATTGTATCGTATCTTCGTATGCTTGCGCATTCAAACTGAACATGCCTGAGGCATAATCTATGCCTGCTTGAACTGCAAGATTTTCGTCATTTTGATCATTATGCTCGCGATAATTATTTGTTTTATTGGTATAACCGAAGGCTTTAATAAAAATACCATGAGAAAATTTATTGCCAGCAAAAATATTGTAAAATTGTTTGTGAAAACTACCGAAACCGACATTTATATCAAATAATTTTTTTTCTGGATGACGAGTGATAATGTTTACTACGCCACCGACAGCTTGGTCACCCCACATGACTCCTTCACTACCTTGTGTGATATCCATGCGCTCTATATCTGTTAAAGCTATTGAATTGAAATTCGGAGCCAACAAACTTGGATTTATAAGTGGAAATCCATCGACTAATATTAATGAGTTTGCGACTGCGTTATCACCAAATCCTCGTATGCTAAATGCAACTTGTGAATAATCTCCTGAATTATTGGTTAAACGAATAATACTTTGCTCTTGTTTTAACAGTTGTGTTAAATCAAGCACTGGACTATTTTTTATTGTTGTTCTATTAATGGTCGAAGTCTGAGCTGTTTCATAGGTATGACGATTTTTATCATCTTCATGACGAAGATTCACTTCGGGGATTTTAATGGGAACAGCGTATGACGCTTGCACGGTCATTAAATATGCAGCTATCAGAATGGTTTGAATATGTATTTTCATTGAAAACTGATCTGTTTGTAATTTTGACAGCATGATACTATCAGTATTACTTTAGATCAACCATGAGTTACCGAGCCGCGACCCCCGCAACAAGTGCGGGGCAAGCTCCGCACTTGTTGCGGCTCGATAAAAATGTTAAATAGTTTTAGTTGGCATACTAACTGCGTATGCGGGTGGCGCTGAAGAATGAGGCACACTTAATCCAAATGTTTTTTTAAAATCCTCTAAACGAGTCAATGATTTTTCAAATACTCGTTGTGTTCTTGACCCAGTCCAAGCTGTATTCACTCGACTGGTAAACATATTATGACCTGCTAAACGGTTCTCTTGATAAGTGACATGTGAAACACCAAATTCATTTGATATTTGCTTATTAATCGCAATTCCTAAATCCAACAGTTCTTGAATTTTATCTAAACGTTTATTTAGTTCTTCACTTTTATCTTTTAGCACGTCGGTAAGCTGTTGATTGGATAATTCACGTATATTATAAACGTTTCTCATTCGATGGAGCGTAAGCTCGGTTTTATGAAATTTTAGTTCTGATGTGAAGACAATATAATTACCATTATTACATCTAAGACAATATTGATACTTTGTCGAGCCTTGATATTGCGCTTCAGTTAAAATTTTATGGGGATATTTTTTTAAACGCAAATTTAAGTTTGCAATAATTTCATTCATGAGAGCACTTACATTTTTTCGATCCAACATACATCAACCTCCTCTTCGAGTATTATTTTTAACAATCCTAAGCCCGCAATGTTAATCAGTTAATTAAGAAAACACAACAAAAAATCAGAAAATGTAATTTATTTATTAAAAGATAAGGAGCGCAGTTCCATCGGTTGATCAGAAATAGGGTTCACTGTAACATTTGAAAATTGGATGGCATTACCTTTTTTTAATTGATAAAAAGAAAATTCATAGCCACGTGGCATAGTCGATTTTTTTTCGCTGGATTCAATGTTACATGTTGGAAGAAAAAGCCGTGCGGTTGTTTTTTTTATAGCAATAACACATGCATCATCATGTTTTAACACTCTTGAAAATGTTTCTGGATGTTGTTGCGACGCCCATAAAGAAAATTCAATGGCGTTTCCCTGCTCATTTTTGATCAGCAAAGCTCCATGAGAATAAATATAAGCTTGTCCAAAAGGTTTTAACGCATGATGATAGAGACTGATTAAATCTAATTTATTTTCAGAATACGAATACGCACCCCATACATCAAGAATCAAATCATAGGCATTATGCATTTCTGCAGCTTTTGATAAAATGTTTTCTGCGGTGCCTAAATAATAATAAAATCGTTTTTGATGTTTTTCAATAACATTTTTTATGTTTTTAAAATAATGTAATGAAATTCCTGAAATACTTTCGACAGAACTATTTAAGTCATTATCTGACAACAGTTGGTCAATGGTTGTAGCCTCGCCACAACCTACATCTAATATTTTAATTTTTTTTCCGGTTTTCTTTGCTATATTACATATCAAATCTTTTAATGTGGTATTTAGTTCTAGTTTAACTCTATATTCTTCAGGAGTACGATTAATGATGGTAATGTTAGTTTTATCTTCAGAATGAAAATGATTTAAGCGATCTAATGATTGGATAGTGACTCGTTGATAAGGATTTTTTTTATGTAATGTTATATTTTTACTTTTACATTTTGGCATACTGCCTCTTGATAAAATTTTGAAAAATGCCCCCATTAAAAGAGGGCGTTTTCAACTAAGCAACTCTTGCCCGTTTCTTATCTCTTTCCACTATATCATCTGCAGGCGTTGATTTAGCATTATTTTCATTTAATCCACATTTTTTTAAAAATGGATCTAATATAGGTTCTCTTCCACCCAAGAAATCTTTAAGTAATTCCATACCTTCTTTGGTACAGCCCGGCTCTAAAATAGAACGACGATAATGTAATCCTGCCTCTTTTGACAATGGATTCGCAGCAAAAACAGTTTCGTACATATCAGCCGCAAATGCCTCCGTTAACATATAACCATAATACCCAAAATCATAACCTTCTACAGAATGAGCAAATGAAGCAGGAAGACATGTTCCTGGCACGCTTGGTATATGTAAAATACTCTGTTGAAGCTGGCCAGAAAATGCGTTGATGTCTATCTCTCGCAATATTTCTACAGGCATAGTATATAATTTCGCATCATAAATACCGTAGAATAATTGTCGTTTATTTACATAACCTACATGAAGTTTATCCTTCTCTTTCAATTTTGCAGCAATTTCAGATGGTAAAGGCTGTTGCGTATCGATATGCGCGCTAATTAATCGCAGAACAGAAGGCTCATAACACCAATTTTCTAACATTTGTGATGGCGCCTCCACAAAATCAGTTTCTGTATGATCTGCATGATGACAAGTTAATTTTGCATTAGAACACATGAAATGCATAATATGACCAAATTCATGGAAAAATGTCACAACATCCTCAAAGGAAAAATTATCTTTAGGAAAATTTGTGACTAAAGCCGCAATATTTTCTTGTCGTTGTTGCGGCACATTTGTGATATGAGATACATCACAACTGACAGCATGTGGAAAGGCAGCAGCATGACCAAATTTTCCTTTTCGAGGATGTAAATCTAATGTAAAGCTGCCCATTTGTGCGTGACTTTCTCGATCAAAAACATCATAACAAATTGTCTCTGGATGCCAGCTCGCATGATTGTTTTTTCTAACAAATGTCAATCCTAATAAATCTTGATATAATTGCAAAGTACCAGAAACCACTTTTTCAAGTGGAAAATATTTTTTAATCTCATTTAAATCAATATTAAACATAGCTTCTTCACGCAATCGCAAATAGCGTCGCATATCATACATTTGCAGAGTAAAGGTATCATCTTTCTCATAATCACGTGCAAATTGAGTTAAATCATGAAGATTTTTTTCTAACAAAGGATTAAATCGTTGATTCATATCCTCAAGAAATGCCTCAACCTGACGAGGTGTTTGCAAAATTCTTTCTTCAGCAATATATTCAGCATGATTTTTATAGCCAAGGCTGGTTGCGACTAACTGGCGAAGCTCAACGATACGTTTTAGAATAGGAATGTTTATTTCGCTACAACGTGATTCAAATGCAATATATATTTCTTTTCGCAATTGTCTATCTTCCGCATATTCCATGATAGGAAAAAAATCAGGATAGCTTAAAGTCACTTTATATTTACCATTAGGTAATTTGCGAGTCGGATCAGCCAACCAGTCTTCTGGTAACCCTTTCAACTCATCCGCTGTTTTTTCAAAACTTGTATCTTCTTTATTAAGATTAGCTTGAAATTCTACCTGTAGTTTTTCAATTTCTTGCATCATGGATTTGATAGCATTTCTTTTGTCTGGATTATCAATATACAATCCGCCTCTTTTATACTCATTCATGATATCAGTGAAAGCTAATTTTTCTTCATTATCTATCATATTTTTTTCAATTTGATATTCATTTGATTCATATAGCCTAAGAATATCAAAGACATCTGTTCGTTGATCGCACTCTATAAAATAATTCTTGAATTCCTTTTCAGCTTCTTCACTCGCATCGCGCATCTCTTCGTTTTGATGTACATGCTGTGGAAAATTACATAAAGCTTGAGCTTTTTGAGTGCAAATTTTAAGATCCAGCAAAGGTTGTACTGCTGTGGCAAAACAGATTTTTTCAGGCGTTGTTTTTAATGCAGCGACGGCATCATAGGTTTCTTGATAACAACGTTTTATGCGATGCACATAACTTTGTATGGCTTCAACAGTGAGATTAGAAAAATCCAATTTAGTCTCGAACAGCTCTTGTGAAAGAGCTGATAATGGATTGGAATTAGGTTTTTTAGCGTAAGATGCTAAAACTTTTTCTTGTGTAAACATTTTTATATCCTTATGGTTGTAATGAAGCGTAAGACACTTTATTGTCGACATCTGTTTGATCAACAGTCTTAAAGAGTGACTGAGAGACGAGCGCTTGAGATGCACGATTCTCTAATGCTTCTTTTACACTTTTACCAATTAATTCTTTTGCAGTATCCGATAGTGGCAAATCATTTAATCTAAATAATTGTTCCAGCATTTTTTCTTGACGTATGGGCTCTAATGATTTCCACCCTCCAAATGAAGTTGCGAGATAAAATGAGTTTGATGGATTAATTTTATCTAATTCAATAATACAATCTGCGATAAACTTATAACCTTTTCCAGAAATATCATGGAAGTGCAACGCATTATTAATAATAAATCGATAAAGCAATTCTATGGCATGAGAAGGTGTATTTTTATCAAAAAGCGAGCTATGATAAATTTTTTGAATTTGATCAAGAGTATCCTCTGCATCATTATATGCATAGAAATGGAAAATCTGTTCCAATACTAAAGGTTCGTGTTTCCATTGCGAAATAAATTTATCTAATTCTTCCTGGCGTAATATGACACGATCTTCGTGATACTTTGTTGCCAAAGGCAATAAAGCCCCTACCCGATCAGTCATATTCATCGCTGAATTCAGCTGTTTTTTGCAGTATTGAATAGCTTCTGGACGATTAGATTGCAATATAAAATGTAAACAAGCATTCTTTAAATGACGTAAACCGGCTGCTTTTGGCTCATAATGATGAGGCACTGAATTTGCTACGATGGATTCATAAGTTGATTTAAGCACATCGTAACAACCTGCGACAAACGAACTCATAAAGAATTCACGAGCACGATGTATGAGCTCAGGATCAGCGGGTTTCATAAAATCAAAGAAGGAATCAACTTTTGGAAAATTGACCAATTGACTTTTTAGTGCTGGGTCGATATTGGGATTTAATAATGCTTCACGAAATGCGTGAATAATACTTTCATCAACATGACAAATTCTGCCAGCTTTCATATCCGTAATAATGATTTCGATGGCATCTCGAGAAATATTTTGAGCCGCAAACCAACGGTTGACAGGATCAGTATCATGCTCTAGTAAGAAAATATTATTTTCTCGAGTCACGGGTGATTTTGTTATTTTTACGGGTGCAGAAAAATTACGTAATAAAGATGGCACAGGTTTTTCATGAATATTGAGAAATTTAAATGTTTGCTTAACTTCAGATAACTCCAATATGCGCATCTTATCTACCGCTTTATCATCAGTCTCTAATTGTAAGGTTAATTCATTCCCATTATTATCATAGAGCGCCATGGCAATCGGAATGTGAAATGGTTTTTTATTAGGTTGGCCTGGTGTTGGCGGACAGGATTGGCTAATAGTAAGTTCATAAGTATGATGAGTAGCATCATAATTTTCCTCAATTTCCAGCCTTGGAGTGCCCGCTTGCTGGTACCATAAGAAAAATTGAGATAGATCTCGTTTAGATGCGGTTTCCATAGCCGCTATAAAATCCTCAACATTGGCGGCTTTTCCATCGTGTCTCTCAAAATATAGATCGCATGCTTGCTTATACACATCTTTACCGATTAAGGTACGCAGCATATTAATAACTTCTGCGCCTTTACGATAAATCGTTGTAGTATAAATATTATCAGTCGCTTCATATTCGGTTGGCAATACAGGATGAGCCATAGGTCCTGCGTCTTGCTTAAACTGTCTATCCTGCATAACTCGAACATCATCTATACGCGGTACCATAGAGCCAAGTACAAATTGTGAAAACTCCTGGTCGGTCACGGAGGCAAAACTTTCTTTCAAACTTAATTGAAACCAATTTTTTATGGTGACACGATTACCGCGCCAATTATGAAAATATTCATGTGAAACAACACCGTAGACCCATTCAAAATCAGAATCGGTAGAAATACTTGGATCTGCAAGTAATGAAGAATTATTAAAAATATTTAAGCCTTTATTTTCACAGGCGCCGGCATTAAATTGTGGAACACCCACAATATTGTAAACATTAAGATCATATTCACGATTATAGC
>Ga0207073_1129_pt1 | contig 14278 bp, 14 predicted proteins | sample Alteio_BWMinHeat_65_FD_153575 | JGI IMG/M metagenome (GOLD analysis project Ga0207073, IMG submission 153575) | Enriched cells from forest soil in Barre Woods Harvard Forest LTER site, Petersham, Massachusetts, United States -... | ecosystem: Environmental > Terrestrial > Soil > Temperate forest >...
CTTCTTCTAGCGCTGCATTCCCAGCACGTTCACCGATTCCATTAATAGTGCACTCTACTTGCTGTGCGCCTCCCAATACCCCTGCCAAAGAATTTGCTGTAGCAAATCCTAAATCATTATGACAATGAACTGAGAATATTGTCTCAGGGAAAGCGTTGCACATAGTCAATATCATATTGCGGTAGTCATCTGGCATGATGTAACCAACAGTATCAGGGATGTTGATTGTTCGTGCGCCAGCAAATATTGCTGTCTCAATGGCTTTCATCAGAAAATTCATATCGCTACGCGTAGCATCCATGGCGGACCATTCCACATCATTACAGAATGATTTAGCATATCGGACAGTTTCATCGATTATTTCAAGTACGCGATCATAAGTCATACGAAACTGGTGCTCGATATGAATACTACTTGTCGAGATGAATGTGTGTATTCTTGGTTTTTTAGCAGTTTCTAGCGATTCTGCAGCCGCCGCAATGTCAGTTTTAATGCCGCGCGCCAAACTGCAAACAATTGCGTTATCTACAACCGAACCAATAGCAGAAATACACTCTTGATCCCCTTTCGATGTCGCCGCAAAACCAGCTTCGATAACATCGACGCCCATCTCATCAAGAAGCTTCGCAATCGATATTTTTTCTTTTTTTGACATTGTAGCGCCAGGTGATTGTTCACCATCACGCAATGTTGTATCAAAAATAATAATTTCTTTTGGCACGACTGCTCTCCCTCGTCAATATCTAGATATAAAAAAGAATAGCGACGATAGACACTATTCATCATAAGTAGTATTGTAACGAAGCTGAACAGGTGAAAGATTGCTAATGTGCCAATTTTTTTTAATATATTAGCATTTTATGCTAATATATTAAATTTTAATAGAGGATTATGCTATGGATAAAATAGATCGAAATATTCTTGAAGTACTGCAATTAAATAGCAGCATTAGCAATCATGAATTAGCTGAAAAAGTTTCATTATCACCATCACCCTGCTTACGCCGCGTCAATCAATTAGAAAAATCTGGGTATATTAATCAATATGTTGCATTACTAGATGCTGAAAAAATCGGTCTTACATTAACCATTATTACTTTAGTTGGCCTCTCTAGCCATAATCACAAGATCATGAGTAACTTTGAAAAAAAAATGGAGTCTTCGCCTGAGGTAATGCAGTGCTATTTGATTGCGGGTCAATCAGCCGATTATATGTTAAGAGTGGTAGTTCCGAGTCTCAACGAATATCAACTATTTTTACTTAATAAGCTGACTCAGATTGAAGGGGTTAATAATGTGCATTCAAGCTTTGTTGTTAAAAATATCGTTGAAAAAACTGCTTTACCGCTTAAGTTTTTGAAATAGTTACTATATTTATTAAAATTAACTTGTCAGTTACTGAAGTCTGGATAAAGCTACGACAGCTGCTCAGCTCATGCTTATAGGCTTGCTTAGCTTATTGGAATTTTAAATTGGGTATTTTAACACCGACCCCAGATCAAGCCACATAATTTTCCACTTTAGGTTAACATTTTTCAGCTTTTCTTTCATTTTGACCGAGTTAACCGACTAAAATCCATCATAACTAGTGCATTTTCTGAGCTTTTTCAAACACTAAAATGCAAGCGGCCCTCCATACAAAATGGCTGAAAAAAATTTCACAAATTTTACTGATTGATGGGCTTTCGGTTACATCACCAATGTGGGTGGTGCGTGATTCATCGGAAGGGACACTTGGTTACTTTGAGGAGCAAGTTGCAAATGTGAGAGGATTTGATTGATAACAATCCGATCTTCGATACAAGCAATGATCTTTACCGCACCGCCACAAGCTTCACATACTTTAATGTCAATATCGAATACGCGTTTTAGACGCTCTCCCCAAGTCATTCTTGCTCGTTTTGCGGCCTCATGTTTCACATCTTCTGCTTGTATGTTAGTTTGATCGTTGTCATCTGTCATGTTAACAACCTCAGCACGGTAAGCGTGATGAGGGGCAAAAATACCGTGATAACGCGTCAGATTCACCCTCGGTATAGGCACAAGAGCGGCAAGCTTTGAAATGAAATCCAACGGCTCGAAAACAAGGTGAGTCGTTCCATTCCGATAAGGCGTCTTTAATTCATAGCGAATATTGCCTGCTTCAGTCAGTGATAGCCGTTGCTCGGACACAGCAGGCCTTGATATGTATCGACACAGACGTTCTAACTTGCTGCGTTCATGTGCTTTGGCTACCACACCCGCATGCAGAGAAAAACCAGCCACTTTACCTAATATTTCGCCTCGTGTGTCTTCTGGCAGGGATGGCAACGTCGAAAGAACAAACACTTTTTTGCCCGTGTTTTGCCCAACCGCAATCCGATATTGTACAGAGTGGCCTTGATGTGCAGCTTCAATTGGACAACCATAATGATGGTTTTTCCCAGCAAGACGTTTCTTCTCAGACATATTTGATCACCTCTTGCTTATTTATGCATGTATAACTGAAACTTTTTATGTATAGTTACTTTTTTGTAACTATACAACAGTTTTGTTCGTACTTCCAATATTATGCTATACCATTATAATTACCTTCTTTGAGGAGATAAACATGAAGTGTATGGCTATAGTGGAATTTGGTGATGCGAGCGTATTTCAAATGATTAATCTGGATAAGCCGTCTGTAAAACCAGGACATATATTAATTACGGTAAAAGCAACCAGTGTCAATCCGTTAGATTTTAAATTACGTAAAGGGTTTTTTCCTGACTTAATTCCTGAATTTCCTATTATTTTGCACGGCGATGTCGCCGGAATTGTGGCAGAAGCAGGTGAGGACGTAACGAAATTCAAAGTAGGCGATGAAGTCTATGGATGTGCTGGAGGTTTGCTTAACATGCATGGCGCATTAGCTGAGTTTATGTTGGTAGATGCTAATTTGATAGCGCATAAACCGAAAAGTTTATCTTTCACTGAAGCGGCTGCTTTACCTCTCGTTTCTTTGACAGCATGGGAAGCCTTAATTACTAAAGCAAATTTACAAAAAAATCAGTCGATATTAATACATGGTGGAACAGGTGGTGTTGGTCATGTGGCGGTGCAGTTAGCTAACTGGTTAGGTGCAAAGGTATTTACCACCAGTTCTGACGAGAAAAAATTGGCTATTGCAAAGCAACTCGGCGCTCATGTAGCGATTAATTATAAGACGACTAAGCCAGAAAAATATGTGGCGGAACATGCGCAAGATAGTGGATTTGATATTGTGTTTGATACTGTCGGTGGCGAAAACATTCATCCTTCTGTGCAAGCCGTTGCACCATTTGGTCAAGTGATATCTATTTTACCAAGCGGTACTTTTGATTCTGCTGCGGCATTTGTCAAAAGTCTGACCATGCATTATGTGTTTCAACCATTACCACTGATCACTGGCGTCAATCGCGCACATTATGGGGAAATATTAGAAAAAATTGCTACGTTAGTTGATGAGGGTGTGATTAAGCCGTTAATTGATGAACGTGAGTTTACCGTTCATGATGTGGCTGCAGCACATGATCATTTAGAGAAAGGAAATGCTATTGGGAAAGTGGTCATCCAAGGATTTTGAAAAGCAATCTTGTCTCGAGTTGGTCATTTTCACAGAGGAAAATGACCAAAAGCAACGTAGAGAAATAATAATATGTTGACATCCTCCCACGTGATAAATGACGGGGATTTTTTTCTAAGAACCATTTTAATCTAACATTAATACCTTATGGTATTCTTAAGCAGCAATTTCCTCTTGTTGTACCAAAGCGATTATGTCCTCTCTAATACCAAATCGAAAATGTCCCCTTGGTACTGCCTACGATCAATTTAGGAAAAGATTTTAGTTTCATCCAGAATTGTATGGTTTAGCACTTTTTCAAGCGTTGGCCAAAGATGATAAAAATGATTAACAGGACCTCGGCCTTTACCAACCGATAAATTTTTCGATGCGCATATCGCATGTAATAAATATTGTTTAGCATATTTGCATGCTTCTCTCAGTGGAATTTTTTGCGCAATGAGTGCGCAAATTGCGGCAGATAAAGTGCAGCCTGTGCCATGAGTGTTATTTGATTCGATACGTTCAGCCGTTAACCATACTGGCGAACCAGTTTGTTCAAGAAATAAATCATCAGACGTATTTCCGCCATGATGTCCCCCCTTCAACAAAACAGCCTTTGAACCAAGTTGCAACAATTTGTCGCCGAGCATTGCTCGGTTGTCGTGATAACCAACAAGGACATGAGCTTCAGGTAAGTTCGGCGTAATAATCGTGCTCATTGGCACGAGCTTTGTTCTCAATGCATCGACTGCATTTTGTTGTAATAGTAGATCACCACTTTTGGCAATCATTACAGGATCAAGCACAATGGGTACATCGATCGCGACATTTTTTTCGAGAAAATTGGCCACCATCTCAATAATATCGCTCGAATATAACATGCCAATTTTGATTGCATCCGGCATGATATCATCAAAGATAGTACTCAGCTGCTCTTCTATTACTTGCAATGGGATGTGATAACAGCTTTTAACGCCACACGTGTTTTGTACAGGAAGCGCAGTAAGCACAGTCATGCCATAACAGCCAAATGCTGAAAATGTTTTTAAATCAGCTTGGATGCCAGCACCGCCTGAGCCATCAAAACCCGCAATTGATAGGCATTTGTATTGCATAATCGTGCTCCGCATATTGTTTTACAATGAGTGAAAAATCGGTTGTGTATAACGCATCAATAAAAGCCGAGTGATATGTACCTGGTTCTTTCGTTTTGTTAGCTGCCATATTACCGCATAACCCAAAATAGCATGTCGCGAGAGTCGCGCTTATAAAAGAATCTGATAGTATGCCTCTAAAAGCAGCAATTACTGCTGTTAACGTGCATCCCATGCCAGTAATTAATGACATCAACGGCGAGCCAAAGGGTAGCGTGATTTCATTTGTATTACTGATAATGCAATCAATTCTGCCACTGATGACCACTGTTAAACCATACTCTTTTGCAAGTACGCGCGCTTTACTTTTGGCTGCATCTGTCTCTTGCAAAGTTTCAACGCCAAGTGTTTTGATTTGGTTGTCTGATAACGCCATTATTTCGCTTGCATTGCCGCGCACAATATCAACATAAGGCATTAATTCGCGTGCGGTGTTCGTTCTGATAGCGCTCGCACCCGCTCCAACAGGATCAAGAATTAATGGTTTTTGATATTTTTTTGCCAACTTGACTGCTTTTTTAATTCTTGTGATAAAAGCGTCATCTAATGTACCTAGATTAATATTAATGCTATGGGCCATCTGAATTAATTCGTCTAATTCATCGTCACAATGAGACATTATGGGCGCTGCACCTAAAGAAAGTAAGCTGTTGGCCATAAAATCCATGGTGACATAATTCGTCAAATTTAATACTAACGGCTTGATTCGTCTAAGCGTTGACAATGATTCTTTAAGGTGTTTGAACACGATCAATTCCTTCCACAATATGACGTAAATTTTTTGTTGTTGTCATTGGATCGACCGCCGTATGAAATGCATCAATTGCTGCAATGCCACTCGCGCCTGCTTGCATGACTGCTTGTGCGTTGCTTTCATTAATACCACCAATCGCAACAATGGGATAATGGGTAAGTGATGACAACTTTTTTAAACCTGCACTGCCCCATACAGTAGGCACATCATTTTTATTATGAGTCGGGAAAATTGCTCCAATGCCGACATAATTGATTGGCAGATTATTGGCGATGTATAATTGATCTATGGAATCAATAGTTAGTCCAATGATTTTATCATTCCCTAGTTGCTGACGCGCAGCGCACACATCGCCATCCGTTTGACCTAAATGTACACCATCTGCATTGATTGCAATTGCCAGTTGAATGTTGTCATTTATAATCAGCGGAACATCGAATGGTTTCATAACGCGTTGTATTGCCTTGCCAAATGCAAGCAGTTCCTTGTAAGGCAATTGCTTTTCACGAAGCTGCACGGCAGTAATGCCTGATTCGGCGCACATCGTAAGAAAACGCAGATACTGATCAAGTAATTTATTATCTTTTATGGTGACAAGAATCAGTTTGTAAATACTTTTTTTCATCATTATCCTCGTTAGTTAGTGCTGAAGAAATGATGAAAACAAGCGAAATGACGTTCTTGCATGGAGCAACAAAAACACTTGGCTTGTTTCACGCTCCCTCCGCAGGCATTAACCAGAGCAGGTTTGTAAGGGTATTTCTCAGCCGATTTCATGCTGCTATGCACAAAACCAGCACCCCTGGTGAAGCAAATTTTGAGGTTATTATATTGGACATAAGGTTAATGTCAAGGGGTGTTGGCTATGCATTTTATCATTGATGGGCCCTGCCAATTTGATTGGTGATATAAAGATAAATAATATAACATATTGTAACAAGACTTATCCATACTGGCATTAAATACACTGCCATCTTCATATCATCCATAAAAAGCATGGTCACAACCACTGCAGCCAATAAGCCAATGGTAATTAAATTAGCATACGGAAATAACGGTAACTTATATTTAATCGATGCTGGATTTACTTTTTTCCTAAAATTAAGGTGTGTAACCAAGATCGTCGACCAGGTCACAATAATTGATGATGTGGTGATTGCGATTAAATAAATAAGCGCTTTTTCTGGCATGAGATAATTCAAAAGCACCGTCAATGCAACAACAATGGCAGTTGTGATAACAGCGTTTCGCGGCACATTATGCTTATCCGTTTGTGATAAATAACGCGGTGCACTCTTTAACAGCGACCCCCGAATCAAGCCATAGAATTTTCCACTTTAGATTAACTTCTTGCAACTTTTCTTTCATTTTGACCAGGTTAACCGACTAATATCCACCAAAACTAGTGCATTTCTTGAGCTATCTCAGATACTAGAACGCAAGCGGTTCTCCATACAAAATGGCCGTAAAAATTTTACTGATTGGTGAGCTTTCAGTTACATCGCTAATGTGGGTGGTGCGTGATTCACCGGAAGCGACGCTTGCTTACTTTGAGGAATCAGTTGCAAATGTGAGAGAATTTTATTGATAACAGTCTGATCTTCGATACACGCAATTATTTTTACCGCGCCGCCACAGGTTTCGCACACCTTGATGTCGATATCGAATACGCGTTTTAGACGCTGCGCCCAAGTCATTCGTGCCCGTTTTTCAGTTTCAGGCTTCACATCTTCTGCTTGTGTGTTAATTTTCTTTTTATCTTCTTTAGTGTTAACAATCTCTGCACGATGAGCGTGATGAGGAGCAAAAATACCGTGATAACGCGTCAAGTTCACCTTCGGGCCGCTAGTGAGAGCAAATGAGCCATAATCATTTAAATAATTGAGACCAATTAATACGACATTAACTTGTCCTACGAGTTTACTGTTTAAGCCAACTTGATAAAGCTCAGATGTAAAATCAGTAAATGCACCAAAGTGAACTTTGCCGGTTGTGACCACACTGCATCAATTTTTCCAATTGTTTTATACATGTTTTCAATAGATTGTTTATCGGTAATATCAACACTGATTTTACTTTTTTGGTGCGAAACAGGAATGACTTCATGATGTTTAGATAATTCTGTTGTAACTGCTGAACCGATTGTGCCTGTTGCTCCAATAACAATGATTTTCATGTATGACATCTCCTTAGTGTAAAGATTCTACCAAAATTTACTTGCAAGTTGCAGTAAAAATGATGATAATTGCAGACTAATGATTTAACTTGCCTGCTTTGCTAAATTCATATCCAGACTTCAATGTGAAATTATATTCATGATTTGATCAGCTTCATTGCCATTTGTCGAAGAATTAAATACTGCTTCATCAAATAATTTTCTGTCGCTAGCATAACGTTGTTCGGTTGTGAGTCCTTGAATTAAAACGGTTACTTTAGGAAACATGGCAAGATAAAGAATGACAATGTCAGAACCTGAACCTTTAAATGACATGAGAGCCCATGTTTGATTATTTATTTTGATTTCTTTGGGTGCTTCAATCACATTGGGATAATTTTTTTGTAATTTAGCATACACAATTGGCAATTTTTCCATTGCAGTTTGTTTAGAAGGCGCACTCAAGTAGATATTAAGCACGGAACCAGATCCATTTGTGATATTTTTAACATCCGTATCAGAAAAAAAAGCAGCAATATCGGGGTTATTTGTAAATATCGGCATTGCTTCTTTGGATGGATGATCTCTCATTTCTAAATACCAATCTTCTGGGCCGCGTATCGAAAAATTATGCGGTTTATTATAATACACTTCGGTATGACCGGCATGTGCAGATGAGAAAAAGAGCAAGCTAAAAAACAGCAAAAGAAATCTATTTTGTTGCATAGAAAACATAAAGTTAACCTTTTAAATAATAGATAAAATAATTTTTAATGAATAATCTAATGATAACTGAAACGCTACGCTATTGGCTAGCTGCAACCTATCTTGCAGGCTTAGGCCCAAGAACTATTTTAAAATTAATTGAAATATTAGGTGATATTCAAACTGTATTTTCATTAACAAAAAATGATTGCAAAGATATCAGTTTAAAACCTCAACAGATTAATTCTAGCGAATTTTCATAAGATATGCAACTAGTGTAGTTTACACTAGTATATAAGCCTATATTTTCGACTGCTATCGCCATGCTCTCTTTCAATCGTAACGTTGTTACGAAATAATCGAACTGCAAGGCAACTTTTTTTCCTGTGGCAGCAAACGATAAAGTGTGCTTATCGTCATGCTGAGACACATCGCGCCACCGTTATGCAACCAATGAGTTATGAGGAGTGCCTTGCATGCTTATTCTTTCTAACAATAAAAGTGACATTATCATTTGCTAACGATGTCTTGAGATTATGAGCATACTATACTTCATCAATGATATTACGTAATACGGAAAATATCAAAACGTCTAAAATCACGTGAAAAGTTTACGAAAGGTAGATATCCAAAGCCCATACAAACCTACTATCTTAGGGCTTCATTTCTTTAGCGGAAATTGCTGGAATAAACAAAAAACAAAATTCTCGATTTTAGTGTTTTTGGAAGATGAAGGAAAAATTGCCGTTTAGTTGAGTGCCGCTTATTCGGGGTGAGAGTACCTTTAAGGTACGACCATACGAGCCTTGGTGGGAAGTTGGAAAAAGACAAAATATCCTGGATCACACACCTGAATAAACAGGAGAGAGAACTAAAATTCTCTCTCCCACTGATTATACCATTGCAAGGATTTACAACTTTCTGCGCGAACTTCCATAGACTAATACTTGATTCACCAATGTATCTTCACTAGGATTTTCTTGCATAGCGCTTCGGCTAGCTAAGACTGTGCCAGGACCAAAAGAAACGCCTCCTGACCCTAACTGTGTTGTGCCACGAGCATTCTCTACCTTACCATCGGCGTTATAGAGATTACCAAGCGTTGGGAATCCGTCATAAGCAACAGCACGTGTTCCTGCCCAACGTATTGCAATGCCTTTTTCTTCTAATATTGCTAAATCGGTCTCAGTTAATTTATGTCCTTTAGTGTCTCTACCAAGGGCCCATGAGATAAATTCAGGCAATACGTCATTTATCATATTGAGTTGTAACAGATTGCGATTTTTTGCAAATTCTTGGTCTTTATGCGGTTTTATATTGCTGTAAAAAGCTTTCGTACCTGCAACACCAATAAAAATATTATTGCCTTTTACCCTTGCTTGCAAAGCGAGCACAACACCTTCTTGATGCACTTCCATGCAATGGTTAAATTTCGAGTATGCTTCAAGTTTATTGGCCGGGATCGGAATATTCAGCCTTAATGATGCTCCTGCAAATCTAGCGTAAGCAGGTTCTGCAAAACCAAATTTTTCTAATGTACCAACCGCTTCGCCAGGACAAAAGACGTAATCAGAATGATTATATATGTGTTTGTTATGTTTCACTGTACCATTAAAAAATTGTAAACCATTCACGATAGATTTATTTTGCTCTTCGTAAGTGACATCTGTAACATTTCTCTCAAATCTCATTTGAAAACAATCTTGATGCTTACCCGCTTCATTAACATACTGTCCCATTACCTTCTTTAGGTAAGCATAAAATTTCGGCAAAAAAATGCTTGTATCAAGGCATCCACCTGGTCGATATAATGCAACAGTGTCATTTTTCCATTTACTTTCGCCTAGCTCATCTGTATCTGAATGTTTGTTACAAAAATCCGTCAGATATGGATCAAGTGTTTGTACTTCTGCAGGAGATAAAACTTTGCAACTTTTATAACCTAAGCTTTCATAATCTTTCTTCATTCCTTCCGCTCTATTTTTTGCATTAGGAACATTATAAATAAGATCAATGCGATAACCATCGTGTAACATTGGATGTTGCGATCTTGGTTCACGGCAAGGATTAAAATTAGATTCTTCTAGAATCTTTTTTAATTCAGCATCAGCATTATCATAAATGCCTTGCCATAAATCCATGCTCCTTTTGCCAAGTTCTAGCAATGTTTTTGCGCGGGCATCATGACCCACTTCATCTTTGCTATATTCTTGCACTTGATTGATGAATCGCTGCGCAACTTCCGAATGATTCACACCTGCCACATCATCGACACGTATGCCGCCAGGTTTACTAAATAAAATGCCTAATTTCTCAACTAATGCAGGACCTCGTGGTACAACTGATAATATTTCATCAGGCGTCAAGCTTGGTACAATATTGGAAGTTGTTGTTTCAGCAATTGTTGTATTTTTTTCATGGATGGTGACACGCAGTTTTTTGTTATTATTTTTTGCATCTAAATAAGCGTAATATGCCTCAAGAGCTGCAATTATTCCACCACCAACAATCGTCAATTTATTCGATGGATAACTTGCCATTTGTTCAGAAATAGGCCGCGTTGTGTTTTGTGTCGTATTACCACTAAACATATGAATTTTTCCTTCCGTTAAGTTTAACTATGCCAATAGAGTTTATTTTTGTTCAGTATAAATTAATATCACTTATATTTTCAACTAATAACTCTATCACCTCAATAAAATAATCAAGTTATTTTGGATAACCATTTTCAAAACAATAATACACATGCTGAAATTGCTGTCTAAAATCAATCACATTTTTCTGAACCTCCTCTGGTAAAACACGCTTACTAATCACTTCTACCATGAAATCAGCAATGACTTCCATCTCATCTTCTCTCATTCCTAATCGAGTCACTTCAGTCGTGCCGATTCGTAAACCACTAGGCGTATCCCAAAGCGATGCAGAATCGCGAGGTATTAAATTCTTGTTAGTAATAATATTAGCTTTCTCGAGCAAGTGTGCTATGAATAAACCTCCGCCATATTGATGCACATCAGCAATGACTTGATGAGAGCATGTAAATCCTTTGTGGGCTCCCAATATTGGTATACCTCTTTCATGCAATGCTGCGCCTAACGCTTTTGCATTGTTTACAATCTGCTGCATATAGCGTTCGCCAAAGGCAAGCATTTCTGCTGCTGAAAGTGCAAGTGCCGCAACACGATTCACTTGATGCGTCGCAGCCCAAGTAGGAAATACAGCCTGTGTTACACGTTCTGTGAGAGCTTCATCATTCCATATCATCATGCCGCTTTGTGGGCCACTGAATGTTTTACCTGCAGAACCCGTCACAATATCCGCACCTTCTTTGAGTGGGTCTTGATATTGTTTACCAGCCACTAAACCCAACTGATGGGCGCCATCAAAGAAGATTTTTCCATCCCATTCACGGACGATTTCAGACATTTGCTGAATAGGGAATGGAAATAATGCCATAGACAATCCTAAGGCAACTACTTTAGGTTTGATTAATGGCGCCATTTTTCTAAAAGTCTCTAAATCTATTTCAAGTTCATGATGATCAAATGGAATATCAATCACTTTAAGGCCACGCACACCAGCAGGACCATCTAAACGATTACTCGAATGTCCGCCAAAAGGCTGCGCAATACTCATAATAACATCACCTGGCTCTGTCAATGCAGTATAGACAGCAGCATTACCAATCATGCTGGCACATAAACGATGCTCTGCATAATTGGCTTGAAAGACTTTTTTTAGTAATTCCATACATAAGGCTTCTACTTCATCAATATGACGAGTGCCCGCAAACCAACGATTGTATGGTCCGATGTGGCCTTCTGCTGCGCGTGTACCAATTTCACTAGCTAATAATGATCTCACCCCAGGACTTGTTGGCGCTTCAGGCGCCAAAAGATTGAGGCATTGCTTACCTCGCCATTCTGCATTACGTTGCACAGCTTGGTTAACTAAATTGCCCATTTCCAGATAAGATTGGCAGGAGTTCAATAATTGCTCAGCATGATTCAGGACATCCAAATCATGTATTTCATAACGGGATACTGTCATGTTTATAATCCTCACAAAAATAAGTGGATCAAATCTATCATGAAATTAAAATAAATAAATTTCTTATTTACTTTATATTTTTTGCTTTTTATAATGCTTTTTTAGTCAATTTGGGTAATATATGAAAATAACCAAGAAAGAAGTCTTTATCCAAGATGAGACAGATGCTATACAAGAAGAACTATTAGACAAAATTGATCGAAAGATCTTAAACATTTTACAAAACGACAATCAGGTGACTAATCTCGCATTGGCGGACCTTGTTGGCATCTCCGCGCCGCCCTGTTTTAGGCGGGTAAAGCGTTTACGAGAAACAGGCATTATAGCCAAAGATGTATCATTGGTTGATCCCTTTAAAGTGGGTAGCCGTTTAATTGTATTTGTTAATATTACCCTAGAAAAACAGCGTGAAGATTTATTAGCCCATTTTGAGAGAAAAATGTTAGCACAACATGAAGTCATGCAATGTTATTTTGTTTCGGGTGATACTGATTACTTATTAGTAATTCATGTTGCCGATATGAACCATTACAATGAGTTTGCTCGCAAGGTATTTGCCAATGAACCTAATATCAAGATGTTCAGGAGCAGCTTCTGTTTAAGCCGAACAAAATACAATACGCATATTCACTTGTCAGAAGAACAATGAGAGCACGGGAAAGGATGTGACAAATGTTTCTCATTATACAACCTGACCAGCAGCCCAACCAGAAGACCACGCCCATTGGAAATTGTATCCACCTAGCCAACCGGTAACATCAATCACTTCGCCAATAAAATATAACCCTGCACAATGAATGGCCTCGAGAGTTTTTGAAGATAAAGCATTGCAATCTACACCACCCAATGTTACTTCTGCGGTACGATATCCTTCAGTACCATTTGGTCTTAAAGACCAATGATTGATTATGTTAGCAATGTGCTGCAATGATGAATGTGAAATCGTTGCAATTTGTTTCAGAGAACACTCATGGTCAATGAGCACTTCAACCACACGTTTTGGCAAATGATCTACTATGATCGACTTTAATTGTTTTTGAGGTTGCGTTTTCTGCGCATTTTTAAGTAAATCAAACATATTAATATCTGGCATAAGATTAATATATATTGCTTCGCCTGCTTGCCAATAGGAAGAAATTTGCAAAATAGCAGGACCGCTCAATCCACGATGGGTAAATAATATATTTTCGCGAAAACTAATGCGTGTGTTACTGACGAGGCTATTCACGGCAATACCCGACAGCGCACTTAATTTTACTTTTTCTTCTGATTGCAGTGTAAATGGCACGAGTCCTGCATATGTTGGCCAAACAGAAATGCCAAATTGTTCAGCCACTTGATAACCAAAAGAACTTGCACCCATGGTGGGAATAGACAGCCCACCCGTTGCGATCACCAATGATTGGCAATGAAAACTACCTCTCTCGCTAATCACTTTAAAATGATAATCACTGATCTTTTCTATCTGTGAAATGGCTGCTAGCAAGCGAATGTCTACATTTACTTGTTTGCACTCGTCTATTAACATCGTTAAAATTGCTTGTGACTTATGATCACAAAATAATTGTCCTAGCGTTTTTTCGTGAAAAGGAATGCGATGTTTTTTAACAAGCTCAATAAAATCCCATTGTGTGTAACGAGTGAGGGCAGACTTACAAAAATGTGGATTGTGTGAAATATAATTTATCGGATCAATATAGTAGTTGGTGAAATTACAACGACCACCGCCTGACATAAGAATTTTTTTACCAACTTTATTCGCATGATCAAGCACTACAACAGAGCGACCACGCTTGCCTGCCTCAATCGCACACATTAGACCTGCAGCCCCCGCACCCACAATAATGACATCTACTTTTTCCATCATACTGTCATACAACTATGAATTGATCA
>Ga0207073_1130_pt1 | contig 13775 bp, 12 predicted proteins | sample Alteio_BWMinHeat_65_FD_153575 | JGI IMG/M metagenome (GOLD analysis project Ga0207073, IMG submission 153575) | Enriched cells from forest soil in Barre Woods Harvard Forest LTER site, Petersham, Massachusetts, United States -... | ecosystem: Environmental > Terrestrial > Soil > Temperate forest >...
AAACTCGTGAAAAAGTTGGAATTAATGAATTATTACGCAATATTGATGCATAAGGATATTCCATGTCTACCACATTAGCGTTAACCGAAAAACTTATTCGTTGTGAATCAGTGACACCTCACGATGGGGGCTGTCAAGAATTAATAAGCGAACGGCTTAAACGTTTAAATTTTCGTATCGAACCCATGAAATTTCACGACGTTAAAAATCTTTGGGCGAGACATGGCACAGCCTCGCCTTTGGTTGTTTTTGCAGGTCACACTGATGTCGTTCCCACCGGACCCCTAGAAGATTGGGAAACTCCTCCGTTTGAACCCACCATACGTGATGGATTTTTATATGGACGTGGCGCTGCCGACATGAAAAGCGGTTTGGCTGCGATGATTATCGCTGCTGAAAATTTTATTGAAAAACATCCGAATTATGCAGGTTCGATTGCTTTTCTTATCACTAGCGATGAAGAAGGTGCAAGCATTCATGGCACAAAACGCGTGGTAGAAACGCTCGTTAATCGTAACGAAAAAATGGATTATTGCATCATAGGCGAAGCGAGTTCAGACAAATTATTAGGCGATCAAATTAGAGTTGGTAGACGCGGTTCCTTACATGGGAAACTTACTATATTTGGCAAACAAGGCCATGTGGCCTTCCCAGAAAAAGCCATGAACCCGATTCATATGATAGCGCCCGCACTAAAAGATCTCGTATCCACAAAATGGGATGAAGGTAACGACTATTTTCCTCCCACCACGTTCCAAATTTCAAATATTCATGGAGGCACAGGAGCCAGCAACGTTATACCTGGAACTCTCGAGCTTACTTTTAATTTCCGTTTTGGTACAGCGTCTAGTATGGCCGATTTACAAAAACGTGTGACGCACATTTTAGAAAAACATGAGCTACAATTTGATTTACAATGGGATCTTTCCGGTCAACCTTTTTTAACGAAACAAGGAAAACTCATTGATTGTGTTAAAAAATCTATACAAGAAACTGTTGCATTAGATCCCATACTTTCAACGGGTGGCGGCACTTCTGACGGCCGTTTTATTGCACCCACAGGCACTGAGACCATTGAATTAGGCCCATGCAATAATACAGTACATCAAGTTAATGAGTGTGTGAGGGTCGCAGATTTGGAGATATTAACCCAAATTTATGAACGAATATTAAAAAAGTTGTTTTTTTGATGGATGTTTTCGCAGCGATTTCCGCTAGAGAAGGTTAGTTATGCATTTTTACGCTCCGAACAGCACATCCATGTGCTTAGTGTTGTCATCCTGACAACAAGTCGCTTCAAAATGCATAACTAACCTTCTCTAGCGGGAATCGCTGATGTTTTCATTTTTATGACAAAAACATTGCACATTAAAGCATTCTAGTTTACCCTTACGCACCATCCATGTAGGAGAGATGTCCGAGTGGTTTAAGGAGCACGCCTGGAAAGTGTGTGTACGCTTAACGGCGTACCGAGGGTTCGAATCCCTCTCTCTCCGCCATTACTTGCAAATAAACTATTAAAACATCAAGTCAAGGAGAAGGACAACATTATGTTAAGCACTACACTACCTGAAGCAAAAGAAACCACAGCACCCCTCTTCAACATTCCCGAGTATATTAAAAAAATAAAATTAGTTTTTGATGTTAATGGCACGCTCATGTCTGGCGATACCGAAAAAGCCAAATTTGAAGCCAAAAAAAATGCTAAAGAAGGTGATGACATTAAAAAGCTTCAAGACGAGCATATGGGTAGAGTACTTTGGAAAACACTCGCGGAAAATTATACTGGGAAGTGTCCTGATGGAAGCGACAAAAACTTTCGCGATTATCTAGAAGAAAAATACAAGATAACTGCTGGAAAAAAATTAACGACTGAACAATATTTTGATGAATTTACCACTTTTCTCAAAGAATATAATCTTCCACTTTATGAAAAAAATGCTGCGTTTGTCGAGCGTGTCTTAAAACAACTCGAAAACGGTTTTGTATTTGAATCACTTATATGTCTTCTCAATGAATTAAAAAAAGCTGGCATACAGGTTGAAATAGAATTAAGAACTTTTGGAAGTGATGGCGAATTGATTCTTGACGAACTTGCTGAACGAACCGAACTTTTTCCTACTGTTATTGAGGTTGATGCGAATGGTAAGGAAAAAAAGAAAATTAACGGCGTTATTCGCGGAAAAATTGACGAAAATGGACTGTTGAATATTAATGATAAAACTATCGATCCATCTCAATTAGATAAAGAAATTTCATCTCATACATCAAATGTTATCGTATTAATACGAGACAACTACAGCAGATGGCGTGATTATCAAGGTCAATATAGCGATCATGGAAAACCCATTTTTATTGACGCAACTGATCCAAGTGTTCTAATTGGTGTTTTCGATGATAACATGCAAGTCGTAGGAGTTAGCAAAAGAGGAGGCATTATAAGTGTAAAAACAAATGCCTTGGGCGCCGATAATATGTCCCAACAAGAACTACAAGACTTATTCACCTCACAACATTTTCTTTTTAATGTAAATGAGTTACCTGCTATACAAAATAGTTATTATTATGTCGACCTGTTTAAACTTATGCTCACTCAGAAGCTCTATCCAAACATGTTATTAGATGCTCTCGCCACATCAGAGGTAGCACCTACTCCAAAAAGCGTTTTGATAACTTCTAAAAATTTAAATACACCGGGAGTTGGTATATTTGCACAAACCCCTGTCGCTTCTGCAGAAATAGAAGTAGCGGCGAAAACATTACAATCCGCAATATCGTAAAAATTTAGACAAGCGTTAAACCCATTAAAACAAGGATATTATTATGGCTATCGGAAGATCAGAAGAAGCAAAACCATCAATTAATGATTACTACGAAACAACCATCTCCACTTACGAACCTTACATCGGACATCAAGAAGCAAAACTGTTAGCGGAAAGAGTCGTTAGTGATATCAAACAATTTAATGCAATCAAAGAACAAGATGGCACTTTAATTATTTATAAACTACTTACCAAGCTTGATTTCATCCATAAAAAAATTCTTTTTGAAGAAACCATTAAAAGACTTAATGCGATACGCTGCTCTATTATTGAGACATTAAGTTCACATCTTTCATCTGAAAAAGCCCTAGCTAGCGCTCAAGAATGTATTACTCACATCGTAACACATTCAAAGTTTACTCGTAAAATTAGTAAAAAATTATATTCTTACCTCGAGGATGGAATCATTGATTTGTTGGAAGAGACAATCAACCCAACAATAAGTATAAAAGGTGATGCGCTCGAAGCACTCGAAATGGAACTTTGTGATCGCATCGAAAAAAGAATAAAATCTGAGAAATCTACCTTGGTAGAATTCAGCAAGTTTGATCAACATGTATTTTTTGACAGGGCCAGACAACAAGGCATGAGCGTCATGGAAAGCCTCAACATAGTAAGAGAAAACATTGTTGCACAACCTGTAGATGAGGCATATGAAGATTTAATGGATCGTGTTTACGCGGATTGGAAAGCCACTAAATCAGAAGAAGAACTCAGCATGATGGATTATCCATTATTTAAAGCTAGAATGTTATTAGATCTGGGTCTTGAAGAGTACATTACATACCTCCCAACACCATGTGTAACACCAGACAAAACATCAAAAAATAATGATGAAAGTATGCTTGTTATGGCATTCCAATCAACCAAAAATGCGGATGCTGAAGCAAACAACTCTAATGATACGTCTAAACAACCGAAACTGTTTGTATTTGAGGCAGCTGACTTTCTCAAAAGCCTTGTGTCCCGATCCTTATTTGGCGATAGCTCTACAAAAAACTGGCGCGAGGAGCCAAAAGCAGACGAATCGAAAAAATCTTTTACTATGTCGTAAAAAAGAAATAATAACCGGTAGCATTCTTACTAAAATCTGTTAAAATCGCTGCCGGTGTTAGATAGTACCTGTTTTGGTGATCAGGGCTGGTCTCTTCGCGACGCTATGCTGCAAACCCCGCCAGGTCCGGAAGGAAGCAACGGTAGTGGCAGATGCGGGTGCCGAAGACAGGCTAGTTCTGGTTGCCTCCATCATAGGACGGAATATACCATGAGCTATCCCACGAACTATCAAGTTCTCGCACGCAAGTGGCGTCCACAAAACTTTCAACAAATGGTTGGTCAAGAGCATATTTTGCGCATGCTGACTAATGCGCTCGATCAGCAACGTTTGCATCATGCTTATTTATTTACTGGGACACGTGGCGTGGGCAAAACAACGCTGGCGCGCATTCTTGCCAAATGTCTTAATTGTGAAACAGGGGTTACCTCCAATCCTTGCGGTACTTGCAAAAATTGCACCGCCATTAATGCGGGACGTTTTCTTGATTTAATTGAAGTCGATGCAGCCTCACGAACCAAAGTCGAAGATACTCGTGAATTATTAGAAAATATACACTATCAACCTGTACAAGGTCGCTACAAAGTCTATCTCATCGACGAAGTTCACATGTTATCTGGCCATAGCTTCAATGCTTTATTAAAAACACTCGAAGAACCGCCGCCTTATGTCAAATTTTTACTTGCAACCACAGATCCTAAACGCTTACCGATTACGATACTTTCGCGTTGCTTACAATTTAACCTAAAACGTGTTCCACCTCAGCAAATTAACGCGCACTTGCAACATGTTTGCACCACTGAAAATATCTCCTTTGAAACACCGGCCTTACAACTTTTGAGCGAAGCTGCTGACGGCAGTATGCGTGATGCATTAAGCTTGCTCGATCAAACCATTGCCTTTTGCGCCGATAACATTACGACAGCTGATACACGTCAAATGCTAGGCAGCATTGAACAAGATGCCTTATTTCGCTTACTTAATGCATTAGCTGAGCGAAATGGAATGCAATTATTGCATGAAATCGAACATCTCGCTGAAATGGCTCCGGACTTTAATCAAGCACTAGAAGATTTATTATCTATTTTTCATCGTCTCAATATACTTAAGATTATTCCGGATGCTCGCAGCGATTCAGAGGCTCTAAAAACTCTTGCTGAGCGTTTTAGTGCCGAAGACATTCAACTTTATTATCAAATTGCTTTAATAGGTCGTCGTGATTTACCATTGTCACCGAATATGCAGCATGGTTTTGAAATGATTTTAATGCGCATGCTAGCATTTCAACCTGTTACCACTGAAATGCCATCGTCACCCACAACAAAAACACCTGCTGCAATTAAAAATCAAACCCCTATCACAACAACGGCAACAACAGCAAGCCCTTCACAGTGGGCAGATATGCTATCTAAATTGGGATTGACGGGCATGGCTTACGTATTAGCCTCCAATTGTAGCTTGAGCAACATCAAAGAAAACCGGATTACGCTCACGCTCGCCTCCAAACATGCAACTATGTTAAACAAAAAACTAAGTGATAGAATCGAAGAAGCTTTGAATCAACATTTAAATAAAACCATCAAGCTTGATATTAAAGTCACTGACACAACAAACGATACTCCCATGAAGCAGCAGCAACAAGAAAAAATTGCGAAACAATCCGCCGCGGATACTGCTATTCAAAGCGATAGTGAAGTACAAAAAATTATGGGATTATTTAATGCAACACTATCATCTGTGACACCCACGCCCTAAGGCACGTGCTACTATAATAATCCGAAAAGCAAACAACGACGGCAAAACACGACTGATAATATATTCCACCGGATAAATCATTTTTTCATAAAACTTATAATAAGGAGACGATATAATGCTATTAGTAGAAAAATCATTTTTCTTACTAAACCAGCGTTTAATGATAGGTAAAAATGCTCGAACTATAAATGGGGTACAATCGACCTTCTCGATAACACATTCACTAGCTTGTACCAATTTTTTCGCTGAATAAAAAGTAAAAAAACGAATATGAGTTCTATCCATAACTCCTGTCATTTCATAATTAAAATGTCCGAACATAAATCGAATACGATTCAACCAATTTACGGCATTAGGCAGTGAAATTAAAATCAAACCATCTTCCGCTAAAAAAGACTTATAATTTTTTATAACTTCTAATGGATCATAAATATGTTCTAATACATCCGAAAAAATAATGTACTTGAACTTTTGATCTCCTAAACTAGCATGTATTCCTTTTATATCATGTAAATCCAATGTTATAACATGATCGACTTTTTGACTTGCTTCATGAGCCGCCTTTTCATTCGACTCAATTGCGTATATTTTATATCCTTTTTTCTTAAGCGTTTCGCCCAATGAACCGCGCCCCGCTCCTACATCCAGAATAGCTAAGTCCTTATTTGTGATTGCAACTTGCTTAATAATGCCTTCGTTGACCTCTTCTAAATAGGGATAATCATCTTGTTGAAAATCTAAAATATAAGGAGTATTAATCATTTTATATATCCTGTAAAAAGATCTCTTCAGCAAGTATAAGGCATATTTTGGTAGAGCGCCCCACAACTATTTGCTATAATTCACGCCACGAAATAATCAATCTAGGAGTCTATAAAATGAGCAAAACATTTGGAGAAAAACCCGGCCTTGGAGAGTTAATGAAAAAGGCACAAGAAATGCAACAAAAAATGCAAGAAATTCAAAAACAAGTTGCTGAAATGGAAGTCATCGGTCAATCCGGTGGCGGAATGGTAAAAATCGTCATGACAGGCCAACACATGGCAAAACGTGTGACCCTCGATCCATCTTTACTAAAAGAAGACAAAGCCATCATCGAAGACTTGATTGCTGCAGCCATTAATGATGCTGCTACCAAAATTGAAAAAGGTACACGTGACAAAATGTCTTCACTTACAGGCATTAAATTACCTGAGGGTTTTGATTTACCTACAGACAAAGAATAACGTGTCATTATGTCATTCAGTCCATTACTTGAACAATTGATTGAAGCCCTGCGCTGTCTACCGGGCGTTGGTCCAAAAACGGCGCAACGCATGGCGTTTCAATTACTCGAACGTGGACGTGAAAAAGGCAGGCATCTTGCTAAAACCATACAAGATGCTATGCAAGACATTCACCATTGCAAAAAATGCCGCGCATTTAGCGAAACTGATCTTTGTAAAATTTGTGCTTCCCCACAACGCGATACCTCCCTGCTCTGCATTGTAGAAAGCCCGATTGACATTATCGCCGTTGAACAAATGGGCGGTTATCGTGGACATTATTTCACTCTGATGGGTCATTTATCACCACTAGACGGTATAGGACCTGATGATTTAGGCATGAAGGATTTAAGCATGCTCCTCTCAGAGCGAAATATCAAAGAAGTGATTATTGCAACCAATCCTACCGTTGAAGGTGAAGCAACAGCACATTATATTTCTGAACTGCTAAAACAATACGGGGTTAAAATTACCCGCATCGCACATGGCGTTCCATTTGGCGGTGAACTCGAATATATCGATAGCGGAACACTTGCTCACGCATTTGCTGGAAGAAGTGTTATTTAAAAAAATTAATACTGCAACTAAACGAGGAAAAAATTATGCTTTACGAAAAAAGTGGCTCCATAAAAGATATCATGAAAAGTTTAAATATGCGGATGGCCCGTTTAAATGAATTAATAACTCTATCGCCTATCGATGATGCGCTAAAATTGAATACTGAAAACCAAAAGACTGCGGAAAAAAATCGGGCTATTTATAATCTAGCCTTCAAATATTCTCAACGTACTGCAGATCTTAATATGAAAACTCTTTTTGATGCCATTATGCAACAATACGTACCCCCTGCAAATCATGATTGTGATGTGATAAATACAGAGAACCATAAACGAAAACAAAAAGCCTTTTTAGATGAAAAAATTGATGAATTAATCAAAAAATTTGTTATTACCCCTGCTGAAAAAGAAGAGCTACTTCAGCGGTTTAATGCTATGGTTCCACCCGCTGAATCCATTGAAAATAAATCCATTACCATTAGAAAACTAACTATTCGTTCTGAACCCATTGAAGATAAATTCATTACCTTTAGAATTTAGAAAACTAACTATTCGTTAAGAACTCATGTTACGCGCTTCGAGTGATAAGCCTCCACACTGTCATGCCAGCATGCTTTTAGCTCATAGGCGTCAATTAAGCAAATCTGTCCTTCCCGCGAAGGCGGGAATCCATTCAAATGGATCCCCGCCTTCGCGGGAATGACAAGCTTCTGCGTTTCGCTTTGTTCAGTTGACGCCTATGTGCTTTTAGCTGGCATGACAGAGTCCTTGTCCGGAATTTGCGTTGTTACGATCCTATTTTTTACGATGATAAAGATCATAGCTATACAAATTGACTTCAATAGATTGTTTCAAAATCCATTTGTATAAAATCATTTTATCTCGTCTTTCAAGTTCTGCACCTGGTGTGGTTAAAGCATATCTCATACCACGTAGTTGATTTTCATCAAGAGACACTTCCATTCTTCTAAGCTGTCTATTGTTATCCTTAAATGCTATTTCAATATGATTATTACTATTCACATATAAATATAACGATCGAAATTGAATAGTTGATTCATCTGGAACATGTTTAAAATTTAATTGTAATTCGTATTGATAAGGATTTAAATAAACATGAGAAGCATATTTTATATTAGATGAATAACGATAATTTTTCCAAACATCTTTAAATTTTTCATTATCATTAAAATAAATCAAGTAATCAAAAGGAACAGGTATAACTCTATCAACTGTTCGCCAAAACAAATAGCTCTTAAGCGTAGATTTGTCCACAAAAATCCATTCGGGTTTTTTGATAGCTAAATCTTCCGCAACCATATCAATAAAAAATTTTTTATCCTTTTGATATTGCTTATAAGTTTCATTATCTTGAAATTGATAAGTTTGTTTAACTAATCCTGGCAATAACCAATAAAATGAAAATCGTGAAGCATTATTTGCCTTAAACTCTAAAAAATTAGGAATCGTTGTTGAGATAAAATAATATGATTTTTGAGGAATATTATCATTTATATAATTTACTAATTTGACAAAATCTTTTTTATTATTTTTAGCTATTTCAAGCATTGCGAGAAATTGAAAAAATGGTAGTAATACCATGACACAAGCTACAAAAATAAATGAAATATAATATATTTTATTTTTATTATTAGAAGGAATTAAACAACCATATATTACAATAATTAATAAATTAACGAAAAGTGCGTAAAATTCGGTTAAATTTATATAATAAAATAAACCATAAACAAAACAACTTATTAATAAAAATAATGTTAAAAATCTCGCATAAAATCTCATCGTAAACTTAACATTTTTTTGCAGTAAATAAAGAACCATCAAAAAAATTGTGGTTACAAAAACTAATGAAAGCATGGGATGAAACAAAGGATAATAATCAAGTAAATAGGTCGTTTTTTTTAAATAAATAAATACCACTAAAGCAAAATACATTATCCACAAATAAACAGGATGATATTTTATAGGAGTTGAAGCATAGCTTGCAAATGCGAGCATAAACATCAAAATAGACATTGCATAAACAGGCAACAATCGATAATACACATCTTCTTGCTGAATCGCATAAGAAAAAAAGAATCCCAGCCAAGCAAGTAAAAAAATGACCGTTAATGATTTATATCGATTAAGCTTATAACTTATAAGACAAAACAATAAAAATATATAACATACGGTACAGAATTGACTAAAAAAAAGAAGACTCCACAAATGTCTTGAGCCAAAATAACAATAACGCGCAGCAATCGGTAACACTACCGCAAGATAATCTCTATGATATAAACCTATGATAACTATATATGCTATTAACAAAGCCAGAATAGTCAAGGTTTCCGGCCTAATTACGACTTTTAGATTTTTTTTGCGAATGAGATAGTAAAATTCCACAAGAAATAAAGTCATCAAAAAATAGGGTTTTAAAATAAAAACTAAACCACCTAATAAACCTACGAACACAGCAAGATAAAAATTAACATTCCGATCTTGTAATCTTTGTTCCATCATAAGTAAATATGGCATGGACAATATAAAAAATAAATTTTCGCGTTGACCAAATTCAAACGAAGGTAATACTAAAAACAAAAATGCAAGTACAATAGTTAATAATCTAGCTAAATATACATCCGATTTAGCAAATATTTTTAATAGAAAATAATATGAAAGACCTAACGAAATAATTGCAAAAGAAAAAACATATAGTCGCATAGCCATTGTAAGATTAATTGAAAATGTTTTTGCAAAAATGACAGGCGGAATAGTTAAATAAAGAATCCAAGGGGGATTATTTTCGAAAAAATCGTTGGCATAATTACCACCTGCTAACATACGTTCGGTTGCTTCTAAAAACCATCCTGTATCAAAATTCATGTAGGTATCAGCTTGGTTTAGCCAAGCCCATACCAAGATGAAGAACAAAAAAACCAAAAATGCATAGCGCTGAAAAATGTGCGATGACATAATATCCCTTTTAGGCAAATAGTCGAACCTTAATTATTCTTTTTAAAGTCCACCATGCACTAGTCAATGGCTGCATCGTACTTACACCTATTCTTTCATGATAATCAATAAAAACCGTACCGACTTTAAAACCTAAGCGTGTGGGTTTTAATAACAACTCTACGGGAAGCGCGGCACCTTTTGCCTGGAAGGTCAATTGATTTAACATGCTTTTACGATAAGCACGCATACCACTATGCAAATCGGTGAAACGTCGGAAAAATAATAGCGATGCAATGCCTGCAAAAAAAACATTCGCTACATAATTTAACCATGGCATAGTATATGGTTTTTTACGTAATCTAGAACCATCGACCAGATCGTATCCTTGGTCTGAAATTAATGATGCAAAGACCGGTATTTGTGACGCAGGATAAGTATTATCACAATCCATGGTCACAACAATATCACCTTTTGCTGAACGCAATGCACATTCCATGGCAGGACCATAACCGCGAGGAGGAAATTGACGTATCACTCGAGCACCGCATTTTTCTGCTATTAAAGGGGTATCATCTTTACTGGAGTCAACAATTAAAATCTCAGCTTGAGGGACAATAGCTTTTATATCTTTAATGACTTTAGCAACAGAAGATGATTCGTTCATCGTAATCATAGCGACTGTAAGTTGATTTTCTAGATTATGCATTTTTTTTCCTATAACCCGCGCCCTATGTCCTGATTCAATTCAGTCGCCAATTGAGTCGCCCTATCCAGCGCCATATCAATATTAATATATTCAAAATAACTAAACCGTCCTAACAAATAAATACCTTTAGTTCTAAACCACGCCCTGACTTTTTTAACAATTTCTTCATAACCCACATCATAAACGACATATGAATAATTTTTACGTGTGACGTGAGTTAGCACAATATCTTTATCAGCAGGTAATAAACCTCTTTTTTGCAAACCCGTTTTAGTATGATTTAGAATTTCTTCATCCGTCTTATTCCATATTTCAGAATTGTTGCTACAGGTAATTTCAGCCTGCAGACTATAACAACCTTCTGGACCATTTTCTGCCGAAAAAGTACAAGGAAAACTAATCCGATTTACCCAAAATTCTTTTTCTGGGAAATAAACCGCAGTATATTGATTAACATCCACGCCACGCACTCCAAATGAAATAATAAACATGGGATTCACTATCAGCTTATCGATAGCGGCTTTAATTTCCAGAGGAATGTGACAATCGATTTTGTGAATCATTTCATGAATGGGCATGGTACTAACTATACGATTATATATTTTTATTTCACCATGAGTTGCTGTAACTTTTATCGCATTCTCTTTTGTCCATGTTATACGATCCACATCAAAATTATACTGTATAGGTAGATTTATTTTCCAAGCTTCTGAAATAGCTTGGTAACCACCGCGTTTAGGATAATGATAATAAAGCTGATGCAAATATCCTTCAGTATGATAACCTATAGATGATTTTAAAATATCTTCTGCAGGTGGATTAGGAATTCTATCGGCTAAACTCATAGAAAGTTGTTCTACCGGAATATTCCAGATTTTTTCGTTATAAGGAAATAAATAACGTGAACAAATTCCTTCGCCAAATTTTTTCAAAAACCATTCGCGCATATTATTTGGAGAAGTATATTTTTCTTTATAGGGATTGAATAAAAAATCATGTACGCAAGCATAATTATCCTCTAGCGAAAGTGACTTTAAATCATTTTCAAATGGATAATTTATCATTTTATCTTTAAATGCAATTTTATTATTTCTTTTACATTGACTCACATTATCGCCAAGAGTATGGATAATAAATTGCAATATACTTTGATTACGCGAAAATAAAATATGCGGACCATAATCAAATGTAAAACCATCTTTTACAAAAGAAGCTGCATGACCACCGACATGATTATTTTTTTCGAGTATTTCAAAAGATTTTTTGAGAAATAAACCAAGGGCTAAGCCAGATGGCCCTGCTCCTATAATTCCTATCTCTTCAAGCATGTACTTTACCTTTTGTGAACTGCACCACGACATCGGTATTTATAACTCGATGATGCTCCAACATAGCAAGTATAGAAGCTTTAATTGATTCAGCTGAATTGTATTTCGGACGCCAATTCAATGCGCGAATTTTATCTGTATTTAGACGGACTACAGGCACATCACCATTCCAACCTCTATCACCCCCAGTATATTCAAAATTGATTTCTGGAAGTCCCATACATTCCACTGTAATATCAGCGATTTCACGCACTGAAATATAATCTCCGGTTGCTACGTTATAAACTTCATAACGCGTATTTAACTTTTGATTAGCTAATAAAACCGCTGTCACAACATCTTCTATATAAACATATGATTTGCTCTGCATTCCATTACCTAAAATTTTTAATGACGTTTTATCTTTAAGTAATTTTTTAACAAAGTCATAACCCACTCCATGGGTTTGTCTTGGACCCACCACATTTCCAAAACGAAATACACAAGCTGTCATATCAAACATATGGCAATAACTGGAGATAAAAGCTTCGCCTGCAAGTTTGCTTGCTCCATAGGGTGAAATAGGCTGCAAACAACCCTGATCTTCATAACATTCTCGTGTCCCTAAATCACCATAGACACCACTACCTGAAAAATAAAGTATTCTTTTGATACCCATTTTGCGTGCCGATTCTAAAACAATATACGTAAGACAAATACCATCTGTGAAATCGATACTAGGATGGATGATGGCCTGAGAAATATCCGAGTTTGAGGCAAAATGTAAGACGACATCATGACCTGTCATCGCTTGATCAAGATACTTCACATTTTTAATGTCTGCTTTAATCACCGTTAATCGAGTATCATGTAGATGTGATGCATAATGCCACTGCTTCCCTGTAGAAAAATTATCTATAATAGTGACTTTTTCAGTACTACTCTCTTTGAGAAGGGCATCTACAAAATGTGATCCAATAAATCCTGCACCGCCCACAAGAACAAATCTTTTGAATTGCATGTACATACCTTCTCATTAATAGCTATTCCCGCCTTCGCGGGAATGACACCGAAGCGGAAATAGCTGTACCTTCATTAATGTAAACTTCCCTGAAACGATGCAGCAATTGCCATAGGAGATGTTAAAACAAACTTAGGAATTTCAACAATGAATTGCGTTTCATTACTAATATTCTGCATTTCATAATGACCTTCCATCGTACCTTGCGGTGTGGTCAACTGACAAAAACTCGTATAAGTAAATTGTTTGCCAGGTTTTACCACGGGTTGCATCCCAACTACCCCTGGGCCACGAATTTCTTCAATATAGCCCGTCATATCTGTAATACGCCAA
>Ga0207073_1131_pt1 | contig 13701 bp, 11 predicted proteins | sample Alteio_BWMinHeat_65_FD_153575 | JGI IMG/M metagenome (GOLD analysis project Ga0207073, IMG submission 153575) | Enriched cells from forest soil in Barre Woods Harvard Forest LTER site, Petersham, Massachusetts, United States -... | ecosystem: Environmental > Terrestrial > Soil > Temperate forest >...
ATGTACCAGATATAGAAAAACAAGTAAAAAAATTAATGGAAAAAGGTGTTGCCTACATGGCACATGGAAATGTATACCTTGATGTTTCCAAAGTGAAAGACTATGGTAAGATTTCACAGCAGACAAGGGCACAGCTAAACTTGCATAGGCTGGACATTGGCCCTGGAAAGAAAAATCCAGAAGATGTCATGCTGTGGAACTGTACTGAAGATTTTGATTTCTCATGGAAAAGTGAGTTTGGAACTGGTATTCCGTGGTGGCACATGCAAGACACCGCAGTTGCCTTTGAAAATTTTGGCCAAAATTATGATGTTCATGGTGGGGCTCGAGAACTTCTATATCCTCATCACGAGGCGCATCTTGCACAGTATCAATTGTTGTCAGATTCTGATGAGCCAGTAAAGGCCTGGGTGCATGTGGGTCTTGTATTCTCAGGTGGAGAAAAAATGTCAAAATCTTTGGGTAATGTTGTCTGGATAAAAGATTTGATAAAAAAATATGATTCTGATCTTATACGATTGTATATTTTTTCAAAACATTATCGTGACGACATGGATTTTTCTGAAAACGATTTGTTGGCAAAAAAACCATTACTTGACTTGACTCGCTTGACTAGAACTAGGGTTTCTGATGTAACAGATAAACACATTTCAGATATGATTGATGATTTTCTAAGATCATTGGGAGATGACCTTGATTCTCCTGCCGCGCTTGCGGTGCTGGAAAAAATATGCCTTGAGGTGCAAAATGGAAAGAGTATCAATAAAATTGATTTTCACCGTATATGCACAATACTTGGAATCAAGACATGATGATATCGCAAATCGAATCAAACGACACTGGATTTACTAAATTCTGGAGTGATCCTGTGCAAGTGCACTGTGGTACGCTTTTTTTGAATCCAAAACTTGTCGATGACATTTTTTTCAACAAACTGACAGGTGTCACATGCATTGATGATAACATGATTGAAAAAGCACTAGAGGATTTTAGGAAAAATCATTCTATACCGTATGTTTACTCGTTAAATTATCCTGCATTTGAAAACATGCTTGAAAAAAAGGGATTTGTACACCATGATATACAATATGCCTTGAAAAAAAACTCACTGCCACAAAAGAAACCAAATGCAATCAAAATAACACTTGATAATATTGACATGTGGACTGGAATTTTCTGTAAAGCCTATGACTGTCAAGAATGGTCACAAACTGTATCTTCTATACTGGAAAAATCTCTCTCCGCTGTGGATTATTTTGTAGATGAATCCCACAGTGCATGTGTGGCTCTGTATGAAGCAAGTTCAATCTTGGGGCTCTACTGTCTTGGTACTATTCCTGATAAAAGAAATCGTGGACTGGCCGCTTCATTGATTGATTTTGCATTACACGAGGTAAACTCTAGGCACTTGGAATTTTTGATGCTTGAAACATACAAGAGAGATAATCTTTTGGAATTTTATTCAAAACTAGGGTTTCAGGAAGTTTACCACAAAATGGTATACACTATTTGAGATTGGCAAGCAGTGCAGAGTAAAGAAACGGTAGAATTGTTGTAGCCTCTGCATGAATTGTGGTTTGTTTTGCACTTTTTGTAACCTTGCCCCATGAGATTGCCTCTCTGACTAGAGCACCGCTCAAACTTCCATCAAACTCTTGGGCAGTTGTAATGTATACTGCATAGTCTAGGCCCTCTCTGTACTGGTTCCACCACAACGTGTGATGCTTTGATATTCCTCCGCCTATCATCAATGCACCTGATTTTTTTGCCTTGAAAATTAATCCTGACAATAAATCTCCGTCTGCTGCAACATTTAATCTAAAATCTTTATGATTTTGTGAGAACATCCAGATTTGACTTCCTACTGCACCGTCCATTATTCCAGGAACAATTACTGGTATGTTGTTTTTGTTTGCCCAGTAAAGAAATGAATCTTCTCCCAGGTTTTCTCCAATCATTTTTGCAACATCATGAGTTGCCATCTCTTTTTTGCCTTCCTTGAAAGCCTGTTGTAGAAAACCCTGCATTTTTTCTTCAATCAATGGACCATAACTTTTCAATGGAACCAAAACATTTCCTAATCTGTGAATGTCTTGCTCTACAAGTTCACTGTCATCCATTGTAAATGATCCTTCCAAATAATTAGAATAGTGTCTTGCGATGTCATGATCTAAAGCACCACATGTGGTTATCACAACATCACACATTTTGTTTTTGACCATGTCTGTGATTACACCCCTGAGACCTGTTGATACAACAGCTCCGACAAATGACATGAACTTTAAGCAATTCTTGTCTTGTATCATAGAAGTTAGAATCTCAAGTCCGTCTACTAGATTTTTTGATTCAAACCCACCTGACTTTGACATTTGATCAAATATTGAACTGATGCTATCACCCTTTTTGATGTGAATATCTTTGACAGGCTTGCCGGGTTTTATCATCACCCATAAATTAATTCTGGGCTATAAAATCCTCTGTTCTAAATCACAAGTAATTAATATAATGGATTATTTGGTAGCTATCGAAGTTGGGTAAGAAAATAAAGATTGCAATAGCCGGTGTTGGCAATTGTGCTTCAGCAATCATCCAAGGCGGAAAATACTATACACAGAATACTCATGATACTATCGGTCTAACTGCATACAACATTGGCGGATACGAGCCAGGAGACATTGAAGTTGTTGCAGCATTTGATGTTGCAGATACCAAAGTAGGAAAAGACGTCTCCGAGGCAATCTATGCAAGACCAAATAATACAATTACAGTAGCCGAGGTTCCAAAGATGGGCGTAACCGTACAGAAAGGCCCCACACTTGACGGCATAGGAAGACACCTAAGTAGAATTGTCACAGTCTCTTCAGAGCCTGATGTCAATGTCAAAAAAGTCCTAGAAGACAGTGGAGCAGAGATGCTTGTCAATTATCTCCCGGTAGGAAGCACTAATGCTGTCAAGCACTATGCAAGCCAGGCACTTGAGGCAGGCGTAGGATTCCTTAATGCAATTCCAGTGTTTATCGCATCAGAGCCAAAATGGCAGCAGATGTTTGCCGAGAAGAAAATCCCACTTGCAGGTGATGATGTAATGAGTCAGCTTGGAGCAACCGTAGTTCACAAGACACTAGTCAAACTCTTTGTAGATAGAGGTGTGCAGATTGATGGTACATACCAACTAAACATTGGTGGTGACATGGACTTTTTCAACATGCTTGATGAAGAAAGACTAGAAGACAAGAGAATCAGCAAGACAAGTGCAGTAAAAGCAATGGCAGACTATGATATCCCAATGAGAATTGGTCCTAGCGATTATGTTGATTTTATCGACAATGAGAAGATTTGCTACATCAACTTGGAAGGAAAATACTTTGGAAAGATCCCAGTCAAGTTAGATCTCAAACTAAAAGTGATTGATGCATACAACAGTGCTGGAATAATGATCGATGCAATCAGAGGACTCAAGATTGCACTTGACAGAAAATTATACGGACCGATGACTAGCATCTCATCTTACTGCTTTAAGCATCCTCCAATCCAGATGCCATACACTGAGGCAAAGAAGGCATTTGGAGAGTTTGTCGAAGGCAAGCGCGACAGTTAGATCTCACATTATAATTTTTATTCAGCAGCTCAAGGAAACTTGTCAATAATCGGTTATCTCGGTTCAGGCATTATCGGATGCATTGGTCCATATACGCAAACTAGAGATATTTGGGTTCAAGTCGTTTGGGTACAAAAATACCATAGTAAACTTTGAACAGGGACTGGTTGCAATCTCTGGCGCAAACGGATCAGGCAAAAGCAACATACTTGATGCCATCTCATTTTCACTTGGCGAAAATTCTCCAAAGGTAATGAGAGTAGACAAGCTTCGCTCACTATTACACGATGTGGATAATGCAAAGCACGGGGCCAAAATTGCACGTGTCAGCTGCCACTTTGACAACTCTGATAGAAGGATTCCGGTCGACTCTAACACTGTTACCATTACCAGGGAAATGGATGAGAACGGCGAAAATATTTACTATTTAAACCAAAAAAAGGTGCTCAGAAACCATGTTTTGGACATACTTGAGGTGGCAAACTGTGGAATTCACAAACTCAACATCGTCCAGCAGGGAACCATTACAAGAATTTCAGAGTTTAACGCAGAAGAGAGACGAAAAATAATTGAGGATATAATCGGTCTTGCATACTTTGATGAAAAAAAGGTTGAATCACTAAAACAACTCGATGAAGCAGACAGGCGACTTGAGATTGCACTTGCCAGAATGGATGAAATAAAAAAACGCATTGATGAATTAGAACTAGAACGAAACAACCAACTTCGCTATGATATCCTGGATAAGGAACTCAAGAGAATGTATGCAATCCAGTCTTCAAACAAGCTGCGTGATATTGAGACTACAAAAATATCTAAAGAGCGAAACCTTAACGCAATAAAATCTGAAGCCAAGAAACTTGATGAGCAACGAGGACAACTCCGTGATGAAATAAAAAAACTTGAAGAAGAGAAACAAAAATTCATGGACGAGGTAAATGTATACAATCAGGCCAAGGCAACAATTGACTCTGAGCTTGCATCTGCAATGCACCAGTTTGAATCTGCAAACAGCAAGCTTGCAACAAATGCAAGGAGACTGTCACAAATTGATTCAAGACTTCCGGAGATACAATCTGAACTTGTTACACTAAATGAAAGACGTTCATTACTTGAAAATCAAATTACTGAACTGAAAAATTCTATTGGTACTATAAACGAAACTAGAAAATCTGCAAATGCAGAACTTGCATCTGTTGACACTGAAATCAACCAAGTGCTAAAACAACAATCACAGATTGCTACAAACAAACTCCGAGTTGATGAAACTGTACGAAAACTCACTGATCAATTAAACGAAACAAAACTATCATTATCAAAGTTTGAACAAGAACGTGCAGACATTCAAAGTAAGATTGACCAAAACTCGTTGAGAGTAAAATCAATACTAGAAGAAAAAGAAAATCTCTTGGGCCTTGAAGTAAAACTTCGACACGTGAGGACAGGCCATGAGGCGGCAATTAATGACTTGAAGTCAAGACTTGGAAACTTGCGTGAAAAATGTGTCAAGATAGAAAAAGACATTGAAGAGACTACAATAATCTTTGAAAAGGCAAGCAAGGCTGCTGCACAATATGAAGCAAAAATAAAAGTTGTAAAGGAAGTAATGCACGAAGATTACTCTATTGCAAAACTCAAAGAAGATTCAAAGAGACTTGGAATACAGGGCCTAGTCTTTGAAATTCTAACCTGGGACAAGCAATATGAACGACCTTTGCTTGCAGCAGGCTCTGACTGGCTAAAAGGGCTGGTTGTAAATGACTTTGCGACATTGCTTGGACTGGCAGAGTTTGCACAAGAGAAAAAATTGCCAAAGATTAGGATAATTCCACTTGATGCAATATCTGATTCAAAAATATCTGTCAACAAAGAGCCTGGAGTACTTGGAATTTTGTCTGACTTTGTCAAGTGCGATGACAAATTTACATCACTTAAAAATTTCATTTTTGGAAATATTGTACTGGTTGATTCAAAGGACAAGGCATACGAATTATCCAAGAAAGGCTACAAGGCAGTGACAGTTGATGGACAGTTCTTTGAAGCAGACGCAAATGCTGTAGTAGTTGATGTAAACTCCAAAGTTTCTCACCTTACAAAAATTATTTTGCTGAGTACATCAGTAGATGGGCTTGTCCAGTCACTTGAACTACTACGAAGATTTATCCAAAACAAAAAGGGGCAGCTAAAAAAACTGGAAAGAATAACTGACAGCCTTGAAAATAGGTACAACTCGTCTGAGACTGGCTTTGCAAATGTGGGCCTTGGTCTTGCAGACATCAAGGCAAAACTCAAGAACTTGGGTCTGTCTGAAGATCAACTCACTTCAAGAATCTCACAATTACGAAGAAGAGAAGAGAATATCATGGTCAACATATCAAAATTACAATCATACGAGTCATCACTTGACGAGCGTATCTCTCTTACCAGGGAAAATTATGCTGATGAGGGACAGACAAGGGTAGCAAGTCAACTCTCTGCTCTAAATGAAAAGCGTTCCAGCCTCCTTGGTTCTCATAGTGCAATATCTACGCAGTTCAGGGAACTGACTGGAAACCTGACTAACCTTGGCAACGAAGAAAATTCACTAAAAGCAAATGTGAGAATGATTTCCCAAGAACAGTCTTCGCTAAACCATGAAAAATATGATATCGAGGTACAGTCAAGGGCACTTGCAAAAGAAAAGGAAACAGTTGACGCAATGCTTGTAACATTAAGAGAAAAAGAACAACAGCTAATTGCTACATCTGGAACATCTGTATCAACACTAAAAGAATATGATTCCAAGCTAAAGGACATTTATGAATCAGAGCGAGTGCTAAGCAAAGAAGTAAACGGCATGGAAAGACAGTCGGATTCCATAGAACGCGATGTTAGAGACTTGATAGAAAACGAGGAGAGGATCCGTAAGACACTACATTCGTATGGTTATCAGCAAGCACTTGTGGAATCATTTGATGTTGACCAGATTTTAATTGCGCTAGAATCTGAAAAGAAAAACTTGTCTGGCTCGCTTAATACTCGTGCACCTGATGCATATGTTGAAATCTCAAACGGTTATCGCTCCATGTCATCAAGAAAGAATGAACTTGAAGCAGAACGAAACTCTATTGTAAAATTCATAGAAGAAATTGACAAGGGCAAGCGCCAGACCTTCTTGGAATCATACGACAAAGTGGATAAAGACATTCGTGAAATCTTTAGCAAGATGACTGGTGGAAACGCATGGCTTGAGATTCAAAACGAGGACGACATATTTGCATCTGGAATATCATATCTTGTACAATTTCCAAACAAGCCAAAAAGAGAGTCAACATCAATCAGTGGTGGTGAAAAGACCCTTGCTGCAATTACATTTTTGCTAGCTCTCCAAAAACTAAAGCCCTCTCCGTTCTACTTGCTTGATGAGGTGGATGCACACCTTGACGCATTAAACACTGAACGACTTTCTACCATACTTGAAGACAGGGCAAAGGGAAGCCAGATGATAATGGTATCACTCAAGGATTCCGTAGTCAAAAAGGCCACGCTAATTTACGGAGTGTTTCCAAGAAATGGTGTTTCACATGTTGTGTCACACAGAATTTCTAATGTGCCCGAAGTTGCAAACTAGTTTATCTTTACAAAACACGCGACCTGTCTTTTCTCAGAAATTTTTTCAAGATCAGGCTCTTGTGTACACTTGTCAATAACATAGGGACATCTTGCTCTGAATCTGCAACCTTGGTATGCATCCACATCTGAAGACTCGTTGATTCGTATCTTTTTTTCCTTGTACAAGTTATCCGGGTCTGGCTCTGAAATGGAATCAATAAGTGCCTGAGTGTATGGGTGTCGTGGACTAGACAAGACTTCATTGATTGGTCCTGTCTCTACAATTTTTCCAAGATACAAAATTGCAATCCTGTGACCGATGTATCTTGCAGTGGATAAATCATGTGTGATATACAAAAAAGAAATTTCGTGTTTTTCTTGTAATTCTTTTATCAGTTCTAATATTCCAATCCTTACTGACACGTCAAGCATGGAAACAGGCTCGTCTGCTATGACAAGTCTTGGATTTGTTACAATTGCACGTGCTATTGCAACTCGCTGTCTTTGTCCGCCTGATAACATGTGGGGATATTTTGATGCAATATCTTCTGCTGGTTCTAGCTTTACTTGGTTGAGTGCTTGTAATGCAAGACGGTTTCTTTCTTCCTTGTTTGCAATATTGTGAATCTCAAGTGGCTCTTTTACTATGTCTAAAATAGTCATCCTTGGATTGATTGATGCATAAGGATCCTGGTGGACCATCTGGCAGCCAAGCCTTATTTTTTCCAGGTGGTCATTTTGGTTTGTTATCTCTTGTCCCTCAAAGGTTATGGTACCAGAATCTGGCTCTAGTGCTCTTAGTATGAGACGCGCAATTGTAGTCTTGCCAGACCCTGATTCTCCTGCAAGCACAAACGTCTCTGCCTTTTTGATTGAAAATGAAATACCGTCTGCCACCCGCGTAATTTCCTTGTCTGTGCCAGTTAGTCCCTTTTTTACAAAGTATTTTTTTAAATTATTGACTGCAAGAACATCGTCCATTGGTTCATTGTGTGTTTGCAAATATATCAAGCGTTTTACTATATTTGTACCAGAAAACAATTTGAGCAAAATCTTGTCTAATTTACGATCCTTTGGATCATGGATTTGATCGGAAAATATCTGACTTGGTATATCCCATAAAGGATATTCGTTAATCTGTTAGGCGATCAACGGCCAAATATCTGATCATCGCAAAGTTTTAAAAGGCTAAGATATGAGAAAGATTCGTGAAATTCCAGTTACTTGCAATCGTAATGATTACAGGACTTTTATTCAGTGCAGGATCAGTTTACTTGAATCATGCAGTATTTGCAGATGATTCTTGGTCAGACATTACTGCAAGACAACAAGTAGCAGAACAAAAGGCAATGGCAAAATACATGAGCTATTACCAATTTGCAAACTTGGACCAATCCAAGAGAAACTGGGATGGACTTACAAGTGTCACTACTGATGAAACAAGTAGAGGCAGAAACATTGATGCACAAGCACAAGTTTCATTACAAAACGCAATCGCACAATTTGACAATATTCACGTTAGACAATTAGCAGATATCCAATCAACAGATTATGTCGGACTTAACAGCACTTCAACTGATACTCAGGGCAGAGACAGAAATGCAATGATTGATGCAGCAAGAACCACATCTGATGTACAAGCCCAAGACATAATCAACCAACTAGTCAAAATCCAACAAAATTATGCAAACTTTGAAGCAGGACCAACAACTGATTCTGTTGCAACTTATGATAGACAAACTCAGATTACAAAGAATCTAGATGATGGTGAAGCCCAGGCAGCAGCCTTGGTTAGCCAACTCGCAAAGACTGATCAAGTATATGTAGACTTGAGTCAATACATTGACCCAGCACAGTTCACATACAAGCCAAACTCTGTTACAAATGAACAGAATCACGGTGGCCGCAACTTGACAGCACCAGAAGCATATGCACTAGAAAAAGCAGTAATCATATTCAACCAGATTCACGAAAGACACTTGGCATTGCTCCAATCAAACTATTACGGCTTGAGCAGTGTAACAACTAATGAAAACGGTGCAGATAGAAATACACTACTTGCAAATGCAAAACAAGTCTCAATGGACAATGCATTGCGAGTGTACAACTCTTACTATAACGGCGCAGGCATCAAGTAAGATCCTGCAACAAATTTTAGATTTTTAAAAAACTAGTTATTCATGCAACCAGCACATTACAAAACCTGATGCTGTCTTGATTTTTGGAGGATCCTTTTTGCATTTTTCCATTGCCTGTGGGCATCTGTCGTAAAACCTGCAGCCACTTGGTGGGTTTACAAGGCTTGGGGGATTTCCCTTCAAGGGAATGATCCTTTTTGTTTCCTGTAGTTTTGGTATTGATTCTAGCAGTGCAATTGTATACGGGTGCTTTGGATTTTTGTAAATTTCTTGCATGTTGCCAAACTCTATGATTTGTCCTGCATACATGATTCCAACTTTTTCTGCAATTTCAGATATAATGCCCAAGTCATGGGAGATTAAAATAATCGACAATCCTTCCTTTTTGAGTTTTTTCAATAAAATCATAATCTGTGCTTGAACCAATACATCAAGTGCCGTAGTAGGCTCGTCTGCAATCACAAGCTTTGGTGTCATGATCAAGGCCATGGCAATGATGACCCGCTGCTTCATCCCACCACTAATCTCATGTGGGTACTTGTCTAAAACAGAGTGTTGTAATCCGACTGAGGATATTGCAGACTCGATTGTCTGCTTTTTATCTCCTTGAAAATTGTGTTTTTTTAGGATCTCTTCGAATTGCTTTTTTATCGTAAACACTGGATCAAGTGAATTCATTGCTCCTTGGAACATCATCGATATCTGTTTCCACCTGATGTCTTTTGTAAATTCAGAATCTGATATCTCCAGTATTAACTTGCCATCAAAAAGAATCTGGCCTGATACACTGGCGTTTTCCTGAAGGGTTTTCATGATTGCAAGGCCAAGTGTGCTCTTACCACAACCACTTTCTCCTGCTATTCCAAGGGACTCGCTTTTGTCAAATGAAAATGTTACATGGTCTACTGCCTGGACCTTTTTTCCTTGGCTTTGGTATTGTACTGATAGATCGTTTACAGATAGCGTGACCATGGATTTCATATGAATTAGTAGTACATTTGAGTTTTGAACTGCGATCTAAGATCTGTTATCTAAGATCTGTTATCTCAGAATATTGGTTTGTTATTTTCGCATGATTTATCTTCTAGTTTTTGCAAGCAAAAAATCGATTTCCTTGAGGACACCCATCTGTAGCTTTGACGCCATGAATGGCATATTGTGCCCACAATGTGAATCAAAGTTAGACCAAGGAACACTTACCAAGGCAGATGTTGACGCATCAATAAAACTAGTAAAACTTTCTCAAAAGATCCCACAAATAGAAAAATTTACGCTAAATTCATGCCGTGGTTCTAATGGAAACTATGTCCTGTACCTTAACGGCCCTGATATCATGACAGTCAGGCAAAGCAGGGAACTTTATCGTATACTTCAAGGAGAATTTGATGGAAAGATTTGGCTTGTACACCAAGGCTCTGATGACAAAAAATTCATTGAAGATGTTTTCTTTCCAATCAAAATACTAGGAATAAACCAGGTCTGGGCACCAGGAGGTCTTCAAAAAACAAAAGTCATCGTATCCGGCAAAAAGACTGCAAGATTTCCAATAGATGTGGATAAGGTAGTTGCAATATCTCACGATCTTCGAAAGATAGATCTAGTAGTAGAATTTGAAAGAAAGTAGGAACACTCATGGATATTAAAAAAACCCACAACATAGGTACACTTGGGCCTGCCATGAAGGGACAAAAAGTTGTAGTTGGAGGCTGGGTGGAAGACTTGAGAGAGCTGGGAAAGCTTTCGTTTATCACTTTACGTGATGTTACAGGTGTATCGCAGATTGTGGTTGCGGGTCCTGAAAACTTGTTACAGGTAAAAGACCTTACAAAACAAAGTGTGGTTCTGGTAACAGGTGCAGTGCAGGAATCTAAAGCGCGTGATTTTTCATTTGAAATTAAAGCAGAAAAAATTGAAATTTTATCAAGAGCAGTTCATCCTTTGCCAATTGACCCACTTGGAAGACTGGAAAGTGGAATTGACAACAGACTAAATGCAAGGGCACTTGATCTTCGAAACCAAAAGACTGCATCAATATTCAAGATACGACATAACGTATTGCTTTGCATACGAAAAATGCTTTCAGAAAATGGTTTTCTTGAGGTAAACACTCCGAAAATTATTGGCAGTGCAAGTGAAGGTGGGGCAAATCTTTTTTCTCTGAAATACTTTGACAAGCAAGCATATCTTGCACAGAGTCCACAACTTTACAAGGAACAGCTAACACTTGGCCTTGAAAGAATATTTGAGATATCATCTTTTTACAGGGCAGAAAAATCCCACACTGTACGACACTTGACTGAATTTACAAGTGTTGACATTGAATCTGCGTTTATGGATTACACTGATGTCATGGAAATTTTAGAACAACTGGTGGTATCTGTATTTGATCATGTGGAAAAAAACTGTGCAGAAGATATCAAAAATCTAGGAATTGAAATCAAAAAACCACAAGCGCCTTTTGAAAGGGTGACATACAAGCAAGCAATTGAAGAGCTTGGAAAACAGGGACTGCCTCTTGCATTTGGAGATGACTTGCTTGATTCACATTTGAGAAAACTAGGAGAGATTCATCCTGGATTTTATTTTTTGACTGACTGGCCTTTGAAGCTAAAGCCGTTTTACATCCACGAAAAAGAGGATGACCCGGTGGTCTCAAAGTCATTTGACCTGCAGTATGGATATCTGGAGTTATCCTCTGGTGGCAGAAGACTGCATGATCCTGCCAAAATCAAGGCAAGACTTGAAGAGCAAGGGCTCAATCCTGCCCAGTTTGAAGACCACTTGAAGGCATTTGATTGGGGAATGCCACCTCACTCTGGCTGGGGCTTGGGACTAGATAGGCTCATGGCAGTGCTGACACAGATTGACAATGTACGTGAAGTGGTACTATATCCCCGTGACCCTGAAAGACTATTTCCATAAAAAGATAAATTTTAACCAAATCAAGATGACTTGTGCGACAGTGTGATTTTTGCGGCTCTGAGTTCGGCGACAGGACATGCTACTTTTGTGACAAGCATTGTTGCACTTCATGCATGACTGATGACCGTACCAGGTGCAAGCGTTGTTACATTGCCAAAAGAAAACTTGGGTGGCGTATCTTCAAGAAAAATAAAGTATTGCTTGGGTTTATTGCATTTGTCTGGGCGTATACCGTATACCCTGTGCCGTTCATAAAAGGAATCGACCCCACATTTTACTGGATATCGTTTGGAGTTGCAGTAATGATAATGATTCCAATCAGCCTTGCAATGTTTTTCTGGTCCCGAGAACCGCCTGCGTCTGACATCAAGTAATGCGTGATATTACATTTTGAGTAAATTCTCTTGTACTCTTGTTGCCGCCAATGTCTTTTGTCTTTATTCCTTCTTTGACAATTCCGTAGACTGCATCCTCAATTTTTCTTGCTGCATCATGGCATGACTTGTCGTTATTTTTTGTACCAAGCCATTCAAACATCATCTTTGCAGATAAAATAAAAGATGATGGGTTTGCAATGTCTTTTCCTGCAATATCAAAAGCCGCACCATGGACTGGCTCAAACAATGCAAACTTGTCTCCAATGTTTGCAGCAGGGGCCATTCCAAGTCCTCCGACAACTTGTGATGCCTCGTCAGATAAAATATCTCCAAACAAGTTGGTTGTAACTATGACATCAAAAGCCTCTGGCTGTCTGATTAGATTCATGGCACATGCATCAACATACATGTGCTCAAATGCAATCTGTGGGTAGTTCTTTGCTATGCCTTCACATGTCTTTGCAAATAGGCCATCTGTCTTTCTCATTACATTTGACTTGTGTACACATGTGACTTTTTTCTTGTTTCGCTGCATTGCTGTCTCAAATGCATGTCTTGCAATCCTCTCAGATGCACTCTTTGAAATGGAGCGTAATGCAATACAAGTATCTCCGACATCAAACTCCATGCCAGTGTACAAGTCCTCTGTATTTTCCCTGACTATGACCATGTCGATGTTTTCCTTTAACGCTGGCATGTTTGGGTATGACTTGGCAGGCCTGATGTTTGCATACAAGTCTAGTAATCTTCGTAGTACTACAATCACATCTGCTGCGCTTTCCCCAACTGGGGCCTTGAGGCATGCATCAGATTTTTTTATCATCTCCAGTGTCTGGTCTGGTAATGCCTTGCCAGTTTTTTTGAGTGCGGCATCTCCTGCCTCTAACTTTGTAATTTCTACCTTGACTCCAAGCTTGTCATTTATTGTATCCAGTACTGAAATTACTGATTCTGATAATTCCGGGCCTATGCCGTCACCCGTGATGAGTGCTATCTTGTACATCTACTGTCCCAAGTTTTTTTGTTTGAGAATTTTCTTGAGCATGATTCTGTTTATTCCATCTATCATTGCCTG
>Ga0207073_1132_pt1 | contig 13532 bp, 16 predicted proteins | sample Alteio_BWMinHeat_65_FD_153575 | JGI IMG/M metagenome (GOLD analysis project Ga0207073, IMG submission 153575) | Enriched cells from forest soil in Barre Woods Harvard Forest LTER site, Petersham, Massachusetts, United States -... | ecosystem: Environmental > Terrestrial > Soil > Temperate forest >...
CGTATCTTCATGCGTATGTCAAGTGTGACTTGGTCATTTCTTGAGCGTGCAGTGTGCATCTTGCCACCAGCTTCTTTTCCAGCTTTTTTTATCACTAGAGATTCAATTAGTTCATGAATGTCTTCGGCTTCAGATTTTTCAGAAAAGTTTTCTTTTTTGAGTTTCTCTAATGCACCAAGAATCTTTTCTGCGTCAACTTTTGTAATGATTTTATTTTCCAAAAGCATCAAAGTATGAGCCTGACTTCCAAGTATGTCATATAACGCAATTTGAAAATCATCTGAAATGGACGAAAGAAATTCTAATGTGTTTTCATCTAGTTTTCCTTCTAATCTAGATCTGTACATCAATTTAGGAAATAGAATGGTTATATATAGCATAGACGCTTTTTTGATTTATGTCACAGGCATCTCAAGACCTGAGAAGACAAATTTTCGATGAACTAACAAAAGTAGTTGATCCAGAAATAAATGTCTCAATAATGGAGCTTGAACTAGTTGATAATATTGACATTGCAGGATCTGAAGTTAAAATTGACATTCACTTGACCAGTCCATTTTGTCCAGCAATATTCGGATTCAAGATTGCACAAGACGTACATGACAACTTGCTTAAGATAGACGGTATCAATGATGTAAAAGTAAACGTTTCAAATCATTTCATGGCAGAAGCCATAAACAATCAAGTAAACACAAGTAAAAATCCCAAAAAGCCTTAGAATATTATTTTCTAAATCCTAAGAGATATCCCCTAAGCAATTGTATTGCCATTGCAGGGTCTACACCTTTTGGACAAACCTGACTGCAAGATCCAGCAAAGTGACATCTCCATATTCCATGAGAGTCATCCACAATTTTTAGTCTCTCGTCTTTTCCCTTATCTCTGTTATCTGCAACATATCGATAGGCCTGTGCAAGTCCCTGCGGACCAATAAATGATGTATCAGTAGCCATTGTAGGACATGCGGAGTTACACAGACCACATTTGATACAGTATGAGAACTGGAGATATTTTTCAAGATCTTGTGGTGTTTGTATAAATTCCTTGGATTCGGGGGTTACTTCAGAATCTTCCCTTATGATAAATGGCTTCATTTTTTTGTGATTTGAAATTAGTTGTTTAAAGTCAACCGCGAGATCCCTAATGATTGGAAAGTTATTCATGGGTTCAACGGTTACAACGTTTGAGTGTAATTCTGAAATCTTTGTGTAACAAGCAAGAGCTGGTTTTCCATTAATTTTCATTCCACAAGAACCACATGATGCCTGTCTGCAAGAATATCTTACTGCCACAGAATGATCAAAGTTTTGTTTCACATACAATATCGCTTCTAAAACAGTAGTCCATTTTTGAACCGGAATTTGAAATTCAGAAAAGGCAGCTTCTTGTCCTTCGGATGGATTTGATCTAGATATCCTAAGAGTAATAGTATTTGGCTGACCAGTGATTTTTGCTTTTGACTCTTCAGATGGTTTTGGTACAGCTACAACTGCCATGTCTAAGAAACCCCCATTCCAGCCATCAATATAGTTCTTGAGCCATAAGCAATCAATATCGCCATTGCTGCAAGAGATCCATAGTTTATCATTTTTTCGTATGTTGAACCTTGTTTTAGTTCTAAGAGAATTACTCTGAGACCGTTGAAGCCATGTACTGAAAGCAAGATCAATAGAACTTCCAACATAAGTGCATATGGAAGAAAATGATAGTTTGCAATGACATTTTGATATTGTAATGAATCAGAAAATTTTTGTGACATTCTCATTAGTATATGCACTGCTACAAGTGCTACAGCTCCTAGTGCAGTTCCATAATGTATTTTCATGATAATGCTTTCTCTCATTTTAATCACCAAATAGTACTGATGCACCATACATCATGGCTAATGCTGCAAGAGCAATAGATACCCAGATGCAAAGTCTTTGTTTGTAGTTAAGTGATGCTGCTTTGTATGGATATTCGGGTTGACCAGGTTTTCCAACCCCTATACCTCCATGACCAAGCATGACACGTATACCATTTACAGTATGAAATACACACATGCCAATTACCAATGTTAGGAAGATATGACCTTGTGGTGTCTGTGTGAATTCCAGCATTTTATCCCATGCTATTTTTCCATTCACAATCGTACTTGTTTCATAAATATGACCTATCAAATATGCAAGTAATCCAAGTCCAGTCAGTCGCTGTAACCAATATGCAACCCGCTCTATCCCATAGCGAGTCGGATTTGCCATTCCCTTTATGCCTTCACGGTTTGACAATCTTTCTGCCACTAGTATTTCCTCTCCACTGGCTTGTATTTAGTGATAGTTACTGGATGTGTCTTAAGAACTGGCTCTTTAGTATCATAGTAAACAAGAGTGTGATGTAGAAAGTTCTTGTCATCCCTATCAGGATAGTCAACTCTAGCATGGGCTCCTCGAGATTCCTTTCTTGCAATTGCACCCATCAGAATAACTTCGGCAACACGAAACATTGAATCAAGTTCCATGACATTTGAAAAGTTTGTGTTATACTCTTTGGCTTTATCATCAACATGTTTCCAAGTTTTTTGCTGTAGTTGTCTTACTTGTTTTAGTCCCTCAACCAGATCGCTTTCAGTCCTAAAAACATAAGCTTTTGAATTCATTATATCAGTTAATTCCTGACGTGCTTCATACGGATTTACACTTCCACTTCCCCTAAAGATTCCATCATAGATTCTCTTTTCTTCAGTAGCTATCAGATGCATTGGGAAAGGTGGCTGTGGTTTATCTTCAAGAACATATTTTGCAGCCAGTTCTCCTGTGATCTTTCCCCAGACAAGACACTCAGCTGTTGAGTTTGCTCCCAACCTATTTGCCCCATGAACACTGTTACATGCAACTTCCCCAGCTGCCCATATTCCTTGTATTTCTGTAGCACCATCTATGTTTGTATGAATTCCACCCATCATGTAATGGCATACTGGTCTTACATCAATTGGCTCAGTGATTGGATCTACACCAGAGAATTTTAGTGAGATTTCCCTTATTGCAGGTAATTTTCCTATGAGTACTTCTTTACCAAGATGTGTGAGATCTAATTTTAGACATTCTACGCCCGTTTCATTTTTGAAACCCCTACCTTCATTAATTTCTGTCATCATTGCACGTGAAACAACATCTCTTGAAGCAAGTTCAAGTTTTGTTGGTGCATATTTTTTCATAAATCTCTCGCCATCCTTGTTTATCAGATACCCTCCCTCACCTCTAGCACCCTCCGTAATCAGAATTCCAGAGGGCAATATTCCAGTAGGATGAAATTGGACGAATTCCATGTCTTTTAGTGCCATTCCAGCACGATAAGCCATGTCCAATCCATCAGGAGTTGAAGCTAGTGCATAAGTTGAAAAACTGTAGACTCGTCCAGCTCCACCAGTTGCAATGATCAATGCTTTTGCCTTGAATGTGTAAAAGTTACCATTTGCAAGTTCGATTGCAGTAATACCACAGAAACGTTGACCATCGTGTATTACAGACGTAACAAACCATTCATTGTAAAATTCAATATTATCAAATTTCTGGCAAGTATCATACAGTGTTTGCATCTCATAGAATCCAACTTTGTCTTGAGCATATGTTGCACGGTTAAAGCTGTAACCTCCAAAGGCTCTCTGACCAATTCTTCCATCCTCTCTTCTTGACCAGGGCATTCCCCAATGTTCAAGTTGGTATACTTCAGATGGCATTTCTTGAACAAGTCTTTCAATTACATCTTGGTCTCCCAGAAAATCACTTCCTTTTACAGTATCATAAACATGAGATTCAAGAGAATCACCTTCTTCAGGATATAGTACTGCAGCGGTTCCACCTTCAGCAGATACAGAGTGAGAACGCATGACCTGAAGTTTTGAAATAACTCCAATCTTGATCTTTGAGCTTACTTTTGCTGCTTGAATTGCGGCTCTAAGACCAGCAAGTCCAGAACCTACTATCAAGAGATCAAGTTCTATGCTGTTAACCATTATTCGACATTCTCCTTTCCAAGCTTCATAAATATGTCTTGTGAAGGATTTCAATCAGGCTATATTACTATTATGACGACTAGGAACAATTTTTGATCCTTCCATATTAGAAACTTTTACTTTTCAAAGAATTTTCAAGATATTTCGCAAGTTGTTGAAAAATATTCCAATCAAAAAAAATCAAGATTGGAAAAAATATCAAAGATTCACTAAGCAATAAATAATTGTAGAACAGTATAGCCACAGTTGACAAGCATTAGAAAATTATTATTAGATAAATCAAAACCTCTTGTTTTTCCAGGAGTTTACGATGCAATAACTGCAAGAATAGCCCAAAAAGCAGGCTTTGAAGCAATGTTTCAAACAGGATATGGAACATCTGCAGCACTTCTTGGTATGCCAGATTATGGTTTCATAGGATCTACAGAGACAATTGAAAATGCAAGAAGGATATGCAAGTCAGTATCTGTTCCAGTCATAGTAGATGCCGATACAGGATATGGCAACCCATTGAGCGTATGGAAACTTGTAAATGAGCTAGATTCAGTTGGAGCATCTGGCATATTTCTTGAAGACCAAAAGTGGCCAAAGAGATGTGGACACATGTCCGGCAAAGAAGTTATTCCAAAAGAAGAATATGCTGAAAAACTTCGTGCTGCAGTAGATGCTAGAAAAAATAAGGATTTCATAATTGTTGCACGTACAGATGCACGAGCTACTGAAGGACTAGATGCCGCAATAGAGAGAGGTTTACTTTACAAAAAGATTGGAGCAGATGCCATTTTTGTGGAAGCACCAAAATCAATTGATGAAATGAAGAGAATAGGCAAAGCGATCAAAGCTCCCCTAGTTGCAAACATGATAGAAGGAGGAGCAACACCGGTTCTTTCAGCTAATCAGTTACACAAGATGGGATTTAATCTTATTTTATACCCATTATCGGTACTTTACGCAAATACATTTGCTACATTGAAAATTCTAAAAGAATTGAAAAAAACTGGAACAACTTTGAAGTTAAAAAAATCGCTGGTGAATTTTGATGAATTTAACAATATTGTAGATCTTTCAAAATTCAAAAAAATGGAAAATAAATACTCAACAAAATAAGTTACAAAAAAGAAAAGAGTTGTTCAAGGATCCTATCTAAGAGTTTGTTCGCTTTACTTCTATTTCTATAGTAGAAACATTCCTGGAGCGTCCATCTTGTGATTGCATTTGTTCTGAACCTATCTTGATGTTTCCTACGGCATAGCCAGCATTCTCTGTTTTTCGTGCAATGATCTGAGCAACGTCTACTGCGTGGCCTATACTAAGTCCTCTTGCCTTGATGAATATTTTTGGTTGATTTGCCAGCTGTATGAGCGCAGAAGTAACATACGACATCAGTGGCTTCTTTCCTATGTAGATAATGTCTCTAGATTCGGACATGCGCTAACTGACATTTGGGATAATTTAAATCTAAGAATGAAAGATTCGAGGCAATGAAGTTTTTACTATCCATAATTTTTGTAATAACAATTATTGGAGCTAGTTCTGCATACGGATACGAAGAAACTTCAACATCAGACTTTAAGATAGTAAATTCTCTTGGCGAGGAGATAAAATCTCCAGTAGTTGACCAGCAGCTTAACTTACAAACATCGCTAAAGAACATGAGTGGAAAAAATATTGATTGGGCATACATAGTTCAAGTGATTAATTCTGATGGGGCAATTGTTGATCTTAATTATGCTACAGGATCTCTTGTGAAAAATCAAACTCTTGCTGCAGCACTTTCATGGACTCCAAGTGAAAGAGGAAATTATAAAATTGAGATATTTGTTTGGGATAATTTGCGTGACATAAATCCACTTGCGCCCATGTCAATTCATTCAATTACCGTAACTTGAAAAAGTGGACCGGGTGGGATTTGAACCCACGATCTCACCCATGCCAAGGGCGTATCCTACTAGGCTAGACGACCGGCCCATATTCAACCAGAATATTATATCTGATTTGCATTAACTTTTTTTGAGAGGTTATTAACGTTTAGTGTAAATCAAAAATTGAAGATACAAAATAACAACATAAGATATTTAACTATCTAAATCAAATTCCTCGCGTGGTCGTAGATAGTAAAGCAATAATTTCATACATACAAATCCAAAAAGAAGATTTAGCTGTTTTTAGATTCAAGCCAAAAGAGGGTGGAGAAGTACCTCAATACAAGGCAGGGCAGTTTCTTACACTGGGAGCGCACGTACCAGCAGAAAATAAGATTATTCGAAGAGCATATTCAATTGCATCAAATCCAGAGAATAGAAACTATATTGAATTATACATAAGATGGGTAAGAAAACCACTTCCAGGACGTCTTACTACAGTGTTGTTTAGTGCAAAAGAAGGAGATGAAATAATTTGGTTAAAGCCTACCGGTCCCTTCACCATAGAAGAAAAGAAACCAGATGGAGAACCAGATAATAGAAGAATAGTTTGTCTAGGAGGCGGTACAGGCCTTGCTCCATTCCTTAGCTATGCAAAACATCTTCATGCAATAGGAAGTAAGAGAGAAATTGTAGTATACCACGGAGCCAGCTATGTTGATGAGTTAGGCTACAGAGATGAATTAACCAAGCTAGAAGAAGAGAGTTTAGACAAAGGAAAAGACAAGTGGAATTTCAGATATAGAGCTACCATCAGTAGACCAGATGAATGGTTTAACAGAACTTGGAATGGACATAAAGGTAGAGTAGAAAGTTTCTTGCAGTCAAAAGATGGAGAAATGTCTCCACTTGAAAAGATGGTTGGTGAAAAAATTACAAAAGACAATACAGTCTTCTTCATTTGTGGTTGGCAAGGAACCATAGATGGATGTTTAGATGTTTTGACACCAAAAGGCTTTGTTACAGAAAGAAACAAGAGAGCAGACAAGAGCTTTGAAATAAAATACGAGTCATACGGCTAGAAGTCTTCTTTGAAAGAATAATATTCTATTACCTTAGCGAGTCTTACAGGGACGTAGGTTAGCTTGGTAGACTGCCAGCCTCGGGCGCTGGATGTCGTGGGTTCAAGTCCCATCGTCCCTATATTCTCAGAAGTTTCATTGTGATTCCAAATAAATGATTGAAATATGCCACAAAAATACAGAAAGATAAGTGACAATCTCAATCTATCTTGCACATCTGAATCCTGTTACCAAGGCTCATGTAGAAATTATCAATGAGCTAAAAAATGAAAGTCAGGTAAGAGTTTTACCTGTCATATTCATGAAAAATGGAAAAGAGCTTAACAGTAGAAGTTTTCCGTTCAGTTATGAGTTGAGAAAAAAAATGCTCAAGGCAGTATTTGGTGACAGCATTACAGTTGAACCAAATTATGCATTTTATGCACCATTTGCAAAATACATGCCTCCAATGTTATCACCCTATTCATGGAAAATAAAAGAGCAAATCCTCGATGGAATAAAAGGAGATTATTTTACGTATACTGGAGACAAAGCGGAGGGTTTTGTACTCAAACTATACGGACTGAATCCCAAAGTAGGAAAGAGAAAAGAAACTTCCGCATCATCAGTGAAACAAAAGATGTTTGATTCAGCAATGGGAAAAGATACAGATTGGGAAAATTATGTTGAGCCCAAGATAGTGCAAATAATACATGAGAATTGGGATGTTGTCAAGAGATTTGCAAGTGCTGAGGATCTTACATACAGGGTACTAGGAATGAAATTTCCAAGTACAGGATTCTGGTAGAAATAGATTAATTATAGACGGATTCGGTTTTTCAATATGAAACCTTTTGTTCCAAAATTTGTTTGGTTTGATGGAAAATTAGTAAAAGCTGAAGACGCAAAGGTTCCAGTTATGACCCATGCCATACATTATGGAACTTCTGTTTTTGAGGGAGTGCGGGGATATTGGAATTCTAAAAACTTGTATATTTTTAGATTACAAGATCATATCAAGAGGTTTAGAAATTCAGGTAAGGTATACTCAATTTCTCTTAGATTCACAGATAAGGAAATTGCTAATGCAATAATTCAGATTTGTAAGAAAAATAATGTCAAAGAATCATGTTACATAAGACCGTTTTATTTTGTAGGCAAACATGGAATTAATCTTCATGTAACTGAAGATACCCCAACACATGCAGCCATAGTCATGTTTCCTTTTGGAGATCTGTTTAACAAAAATGGAATAAAGGTCGGTATATCATCTTGGAGACGAATTCATGATATTTCTACACCTCCACTTGCCAAAATGGGTGGAAATTACCTAAATTCCATACTTGCAACACAGGAATCAAAACGAAATGGTTACGATGAAGCCATATTGTTAGATCATTTGGGGAACATAAGCGAGGCACCTGGTGAAAATATCTTCATTGTAAGAGACGGAAAATTACTAACACCTCCACCAAGTTCATCAGCATTAGAAGGAATTACAAAAGATTCAGTCATCAAAATAGCAAAAGATCTTGGATATGAGACAATAGAACGCGAAATTCCTAGAACAGAGATTTATTTTGCTGAGGAGGTATTTTTGACAGGAACCGCAGCAGAAATAACCCCAGTTATTTCAGTAGATGGTAAACGAGTTGGAGATAATAAGATAGGAAAAATTACAGAAAACATTAGAAAGATCTATTCAGATATCACCATGGGTAAAAACAAGAAATACTCTAGATGGGTAACACCAGTGTATTAAGATGAAAATAGTTCAGATAGGTACTGGCGGATTTGGAAAGAATCATGTCAGAATTCTTTCACAACTAGGGGTTCTTTCTGCCATCTGTGACACAAATGTATCTCGTGCAGAAGAATTTAGCAAAAAATATTCTGTGAACCATTATTCCTCGTTAGATTCTCTCATGGATTCAGAAAAATTTGATGCAGCATTTGTTTGTACACCCACTTCTACTCACTTTGAATTAGCAAGGAAACTCTTGGAGCAAAAAAAGAATGTTTTTGTAGAAAAACCAATGACTTACCTCTCACAAGAGGGCGAAGATCTTCTTCAGATAGCCAAGAAAAATAAAGTGATACTCACAAGTGGATACATAGAGAGATTCAATCCTGCAGTTTCACTTGTCAAAGAATATGTCAAAACCAAAAAGTATGGTGAACTGATTATGCTTGAATTTCATAGAGAAAATAGAATGCCAAATCACATAAAAGATGTAGGAATCATTTATGATACTTCAGTACATGACATCGATACAGCCATGTGGTTATTTGATGATGTACCAGAAGTTGTATTTGCAAGATCTGGAAAAATAAGACATGAGCATGAGGATTTTGCAACAATAATGCTTGGTTTCAAAGATAATAGGGTTGCAATCATATCATCAAACTGGATTACTCCAATTCGCATTAGAAAATTTAATGCAGTGTGTGGAGATGCAATAATTTCTTCTGATTTTATTACGCAAGAAGTCAAGATCGAAACTAGTTCAGGTGCGGAGATACCACGTAAAGAAATGGAAGAACCCTTACTTTTAGAGATAAAAAATTTCATATCTGCAATAGAAGGAAAAGAGAACATAAGGGTAAGAGCAGAAGATGCAGTAAACACCACCAAAATTGCAGAAGCGGCACTTTTATCTAGTCATAAAGGAACTCCAATTTACCTGGATCTAAAATGAACAGAAAATTAATGGAAATTCTCGCTTGTCCAATAGACAAACATTTTCCACTTGAGTTAGTAGAATTAACTGCAAAAGGAGAAATTATTTTAGAAGGTACAATATTTTGTTCAAAGTGTTCAAGATATTATCCAATCATAGAAGAGATCCCCATAATGCTGCCTGATGAGTTAAGAGATAAGAATCAAGATATTGAATTCTTAAACAAGTACAAAACTACTCTTCCTGAAAAGATCATTACAAAAGGCACTCCATGGCATTTGTGATAAGAAAATGGTAACAAACTTTATTTCAGAAAAAGCAAAACTGGGAAAAAATGTCAGAATATGGCATTTTGCATATGTAGGAGATGACACTGAGATTGGAGATAATGTCAAGATAGGTTCATTGGCACATGTTGATTACAATGTCAAAATAGGAGAGAATACCATGATAGAAGGACTTGTTTACATACCACCACTTTCCAGAATTGGAAAAAATGTCTTCATAGGTCCAGCTGCATCTTTAACTAATGATCCATATCCAGCAAGTAAAAAGATGGTTGGGGTCATCATTGAAGATGGAGCAGTCATAGGCTCTAGAGCAGTCATAAAAGCAGGAGTCAAAATAGGAACGAATAGCGTAGTGGCAATGGGAGCAGTCGTCACAAAAGATGTTCCACCCAATTGTGTCGTAGTTGGAGTCCCAGCTAAAGTCAAGTATTCACGAGAAGAATATGATAAGAAAAAGAAAAAGTGGGAAAACAGCTAATGACTGATTTGTTTATGAAATATCCAGTTCTTTATTTTTGACATAATCAAGATCCAAATTACTACAAGTACAAGGGCAATACCTGCTTTGACGATAGAGTCTATCAGATTATCTAGTTTTCCAAAACCCTGTATTGAAATGTGTGCTATAATTGAGACAACTAGTCCACCCCCAGCAATAATCAACAACCACATGACAAATATGTAGAAAAAAATCTGGGTTCCCTTCATATCCTAATTTCCATCATGAAAGATGTAATTATTGCAAGTGCTGCAGAAAATAATGCCAGCTTGAATATTACAAATCCTACTTGTTTTTCAGTCAGCGGTCCATTTGCCAAGATCAATCTTACAAGAGTCACTGGAGCAGATTTGTCAGTGCTTGCCATCAGCTTAAAATCCTCAGTATGAACCACAGGATTTGCTTTTATCTGTCTATGTTCAATTATTCTTTTCACACTAGAAAGAAAGAGAAAAGAGTTTATCACTGCAGGAAGTAATGCAATTGCAGCAATAATTTCAACATGACCTACTATGGATAATGCTCCATACATTGCTCCAAGGGTTAGCGCACCAGAATCTCCTGGAAATATTTTACTTGGGATTTTATGATATTTGTAAAATGCCAATGATACAAAACCTAAAGGTAAACTTGCTAGTGCAATATCATAATTATGTAAAATGACAAGACAAATGGTAAGGGCAAAACTGGCAATAGTCATGAATCCGCTTGCAACACCATTGAGAACATCAATAGAGTTTATTGTATTCCCCATTACTGGAATGATAAAAATTATCAATCCCAAATAGAGTTCTGGAATCTTGACTGAACCAAATAATGGAAATGCAAGATGTGGATGATATGCTCCAAGTAAGATTATAGGCAATGCAGAAGCAGCAAGAGCCAGTGGTTTGAACCAGCCACCAAGTACCTTTCTATCATCTGCAAAACCAACAAGAAAGGCAAGCGAGGTTGTTATCACGATTGCCAATATATCAGTAGAAGGAAAAAAGGCATAAAGAATAAGTTCAGAAGTCAGAATTCCTGCAAGAATGGAAGGTCCTCCAGGGCGAGCAACCATTGTTGCAACCTCTTTGTTGTAGTCTTTTACAACCATCTTTCTTTTTGTCAGTATTGTAATCAGACTTGGGGTAATTGCATAAACGGTAACAAATGCCACGGCTGAAATCAGTATCGCTATAATGGTTCTATCTAGCATCATCTTATCTTTTTCAGATGTGTCTTTATGTTTTCTGCAATAACTGGCCCTATCTTATCTATTTTTGCTAGTCTATCAATAGATATTTTGGATAAATCCTCAGTGGTTTTTATTCCATTTTTGAAGAGTATTCTAGCCCTGATCCTTCCAATTCCTTTTATTTTTACTAGATCAACAAGCTCTTCTTTAATACCATACAGTATTCTGGATCTCAAGTCATTAATCTCAGTCAATATATTGTCTTTTTTTTCTAGTTTTGCAATCTCATAGAGTGCATGAATCAGCCAATCTGCAGTCTCTGTCATTCGATGCATATCACCAGACTCTATACCAAAGTTATCAGAGAGAAATATTTCACTTGATTCATTGATCCAAGAATGTATTGCAAGAAGACTCCTATTGCAATCATATTCAGATATGGGCTCTATTAGCTGATCAGCATAATTTTCAATCAAAGTACTTAGAAATTCATAATCTTTGTTTCTTAGCGAAAACTTTGGAAAGAAATCTTCTGAGATTGTTATAACATGCAACAGACCAAGAGTATGTCCTTTTGTTGAAATATTTTCTAAAGATTTTCGAAATAATACTGCTGTTAGAGGATCTATGTATAAGGTAGAGGTTCTTTTACCAAATTCTGTAGCAATGTATCTACCTCCTTTTTGTTTGACAAAATCTTCTGATTCTAAATATCTCAAAGATATTTGAATGTGGAATTTTATGGTAGTTTTTCTTTCTTGAGAGCCTGAGAGTGTCTTTGAAAAAAATTCAGTTATATCTTCTCCCTTTATTCCAGGATTTGTCGATACAAAACTCAGAAGATGAATCCTTAATGCTTTATCGCCAGTGAGCTTTGAAGAAATTGGTTCTGGGATTCCATTAATGTAATAGTCAAAAATTTCATCACTATTTGAATTTCCAACAATGATTGCTTCACCATATTTATCATATTGTGGCCTGCCTGCACGACCGCACAGTTGTTTATACTCTAATATGCTAATGGGTTTGTTAGCACCATACTTTGCATCATATCTACTTACATTAGCGATAACCACTCGTCTTGCTGGAAGATTTACCCCCGCAGCCAAGGTGGGAGTAGATGCCAAAATCTTTATTCTTTTGTTTCTGAATTCAGATTCAATTAGATCTCTGCAATTTGGATTAAGACCAGCATGATGAAATGCTACTCCATTTTTAATTAGACTTGCCAAGGTTTTAACAAGCTCAGTATGTTCATTATCATCTAAAATTTTTTGCGAAATCTTTTCTAACATTTCCTTTTCTTCGTTGTTCAGAGTCTTTGCCACCGCCTCTGATGCCTTTGTGGCAAGAGATACAGAACGAGTTCTTGTTTCTGCAAATAAAATTGCCTGTCCTCCATTATTTAGTGAATCCAAACCTAGATCAACAGGTGGTCCTCTGATACTTGTTTGAATTTCAAATTTCTTTCTGTCTTGCATTGTTACTACACCCTGATCATAAACTCCTTCTGACAACGGAACTGGCCTCCATTCACTATGAACTAGTTTACATTCTAACCAATCAGCAATTTCATCAGCATTCGTAACTGTGGCGCTTAGAGCAAGTATTTGAGGTCTTTGTGGTAACAACTTTAGCTTTGTAAGTACAATCTCAAGAGTTGGTCCTCTATCATCATCACCTAATAGATGCACCTCATCAGCTATTACGAGACTTATTTGATCTATCCATTCCGCACCTTGTCTTATGACGGAATCCATTTTTTCGTTAGTTAGTACAAGAATGTCATTTTGACCCAAATTCTTGTCAGATACATCAAAATCACCTGTAGATATCTGGATTTTCATATTTTTGCCAAGATCAACAGAATCAAGTTTTTTGAATTCATTGAATTTTTCTGATGCTAAAGCCTTTAGAGGACTGAGATAAACTATCTTACCTCTCTTTTCAGATAGATGTTTTATTATTGCA
>Ga0207073_1133_pt1 | contig 13431 bp, 10 predicted proteins | sample Alteio_BWMinHeat_65_FD_153575 | JGI IMG/M metagenome (GOLD analysis project Ga0207073, IMG submission 153575) | Enriched cells from forest soil in Barre Woods Harvard Forest LTER site, Petersham, Massachusetts, United States -... | ecosystem: Environmental > Terrestrial > Soil > Temperate forest >...
GCAACAGCATTTAGGAAGGCCTAAGAGATAACAAAATCGTTAAGTACTTAATAGTTTTAGTTGTGATATTCGTCTTAAGTTACTAGAATCGGTTGTAGTAAAGTTAGGAGTTTTACGTTAATGGAATATAGAACAACCGAAGTCATTTCACTTTTTGAGACCTATCATGCAAAAAATATTTTGCTTACGGGCGCTACAGGTTTTTTAGGCAAAGTTTTATTGGTAATGATATTAGATCGTTTGCCTATGGCAGGCTGTATTTATGTTCTTATCCGAAATAAAAAAGAGAGCTCTGCAAAAAATCGGTTTATCAATGAGATCCTTAATTCGCCAGTTTTCCATCATTTGCGCAAAAAATATCCCAATAATTTTGAAGATTATTTATTTAGTAAAGTAAAAATTATTGAAGGCGATGTTGTCCTGCCTCATTTAGGGATAGAAGATGAAGTGGCAACCAAGCTTTATACGGACTTGGATTTAGTGATTAATGTAGCTGGTTTAGTCGATTTTTTCCCTGATATTCGCAAAGGGTTAGACATAAATATTAATGGTACATTAAATGTCGCGGACTTTGCTAACCGGTGTCACTCAGCTTCACTTATGCATGTATCAACTTGCTATGTCGCAGGTAAACGAAGTGGTGTATTTGAGGAAAAAGTAGAGATTGATAAATCACCCAATGGATTAATGTTTGATGCAGAAAAAGAATATGCTGATTTATGTCAGAATCTGCTTAATCTAAAGGATCACGTGTCTCGTAAGAAATTCATTGAATTAGGAAAAGAACGGGCAGATTATTGGGGATGGAATAATACCTATGTATATACCAAAGCGATAGCTGAAATGCTTGTGGTACAGCGGTATCCTAAATTGCAAAAGGCAATTGTGAGACCTGCCATTGTTGAAAGTTCGCTGCATTTTCCTTTCCCAGGCTGGAATGAAGGGCTTAATACCAGTGCTCCTATTTGTAAGTCTTTAAGTGGTTGGTACCCATGTTTTGTAGGTAAAAAAGAAATTCCACTCGATTTAATTCCGGTGGATGAAGTTTGTAACGCAATGTTAACTATTGGGGCGGCGTGTTTACAGAATAAAGCATCTCCAGTCTATCAATTAGCCACCTCAGGATGTAATCCTTGTTCCATGAGTCTGAGTGTCAAAATGATACGAAATTGGCATCGAAAAAATTATCGTATCGTTGGCAAAAGCTGGGCTGAAAAGTATTTGCGTGCATTAGTGCCTATCAAATGCATTTCTATTGATCATAAGTGTTCTCCCCAGCATGTTAATCGTTTTATCGTGAAAACAATGAATAAACTGGATAACTATAGTCATTTTAATTGGGTTAAAAAACTCAGAAAAAAATTAGTAGTAATGAAGCAAGAGCTAGCAAAGTTACATATATTATATGAATCCTATGTGCCATTTTGTTATGAGTATCATTATGTTTTTATCTCTAATGAAATTAACAAGATCATTCCAAAAGAAACGATGTTTAGTTATCAACCCACGAGCATTAATTGGAAAGATTATTGGACCGACATTCATATTCCGGGGATAGTAAAATGGGTGTTTTCTGGTGAGTATATTAAAGACTATCAAAACAATAAGTTGGCCGATTTTAATTTTTCCAGAAAGGGTTTTTATTATTTTTGCAAAATGTTTTTCAAATGGTATTGTCCTTTAAAGGTAAAAGGACAAGAAAATTTACCTGCGACACCCTATATTCTATTTAGTAATCATTGCAGTCATTTAGACACACCGGTTTTGATGTTGGCAACTGGGAAAACTTTCGGGCATTTTTCCATGATTGCTGCGAAAGATTACTTTTTTGATAATCATCGACGGTATAGTATTGTTAATAAGTTGATGAATATTATTTCGATTGATCGAAATCCAACCAAGCGATCATTAAAAAATGATATAGAAGCGTGTAAACATGCCGTTCAGGATAAACAACAAAATCTGATTATCTATCCTGAAGGCACGCGATCGATTACAGGGGATGTGCAGTCTTTTAAGAGCGGTGTTGCGATGATGGCGGTTGAATTAGGCATTCCTTTGGTGCCGGTTTATATTAATGGTACTTTTGACACATTAGGGAAGGGAAACAATTTTCCTAAGCCAGGGAAAATCAGTGTTATGATTGGTAAAAGCATCATGCCAAATCCTGCGTCTATCATGGATAGGCGTAGTTTGTTTGACTATTATCGATCACTCATCAAATCATTAGAAAGCTCAATAAATGATTTGAAAGAAAGGAGTGCCGCGCTCGATGTTTGAGAATAAAACGATTTTTATCACGGGAGCATCATCGGGGCTAGGCCGCGCTTTAGCTGTTAAGTTAAGTTATAGCCATGCAAAAATGGCTTTAATGGCGCGTTCATGGGAAAAGTTAGAACAAACTAAGGCATTATGTAATCCCGATGCTAGCGTCGAGCTCATTTATGGTGATGTGACTGATGAAGAACATTGCAAACGGGCTATTCAGCATGCTTTTGATACATTTGGTCATTTAGATTATTTGATCTTGAATGCAGGTGTGAGTATGTGGTCTCGTTTTGATGCAATAAGCGATATATCTTCCATGGCTAAATTGATGGAAACCAATTATCTGGGTGCTGTTTATTGTGTTCATCATGCATTACCCTTGCTTAAAAAAACCCATGGCATGATTGTAGGTATTTCATCGGTACAAGGTAAAATACCCGTGCCTTATCACAGTGGTTATGTTGCATCCAAACATGCGCTGCAAGGGTTTCTTGATACGATTCGTATGGAATTACGTAATGAAATCAATGTGTTAACGGTATCTCCTGGCTGGATAGATGGCACAAACATTAGGGAAAATGCTTTTAATGAGCATAAAGTATTGGATCATCAGAAGACTAACAATCGAAAAAAATCAGCTATACTGTTAGAGGATTGTGTGACAAACGTTATTCATGCGATGAAAAACAATACGCATGATCTTGTGTTACCTAAGAGATATAAAATGCTTTCATGGGTTCATTTATTGTTTCCTAACTTGATGGGTAAAATATTGATGAGGCAATTATGAATATCAAAAATAGTGTTACAAACATCTTTGCTAATTTAAAAAAAAACTTGTTCGGCGGTAAATCTGATGTCATGGATAATGTTGCTTTCGCTGCATTTAAAGATTGTGCTATTTTTGCAGATATACCTACCAAAGAAATATATAAACTCTTTAAAGTATCCCAACTATTATCATTGCCAGAAGGAGATACATTATTAGAGGAAGGTGACACCTCAGAAACATTTTATATTGTATATGAGGGAGTATTAAATGTAGTGAAGGAAGATAATGACCATCATCGTAAACATGTTTTACGAAAACTTCACGCGGGAGAAACCATAGGCGAAATGGCGCTCATTGATACTGCTCCACGCTCTGCATCTATTTATGCGGCAACTGATGCAAAAGTATTTGTTATAACATTCGACAAGTTTAATCAAGTAGCTAAAAATAATGCCAGTTTTTCTAATGTATATATTAAAATTGCTCATGCTATCACCCAACGTTTACGTCAAGGCAATGAAGTTGCGACGACAGCATTAGGGAAGCAATTAGAAGAGTATAAAATGCGCGCGGGGCTGGGGCATTTCATGATAAATACCATCGTCGCACTTTGTATGTTTGTATTTTTCTTATCATGGATTAGCACTCAACAGGCTGGCGCAGTAGCTAGCACGGTGATCACAATTCCACTAACAATAGTGTTTGTCATTTTATTTTTTGCTATTATGAAAAGCTCAGAATTGCCTTTGTCTACGTTTGGCTTAACAACTCGACATTGGCGTAAAGCAGTTTTTGAATCAATTTTATTTACTATAATCCTATGTGTAATAATACAACTTGCAAAATGGCTATTAGTTCACATGACGCAAACATATATGGGTCATCCTGTTTTTGAACCGTATTTAACTATTCATCTTGCTAAAAGCTCTCATGGTTATTCGCAAGACACTGTGTGGTGGATGATCTTTGCAGGCTATTGGTTTGTTGTATCACCTTTGCAGGAATTGATTGCTCGAGGAGGATTGCAAGGACCTCTTGAGGTCTTTATGACAGGAAGATATGCTGTTTTAAAGGCGATTATTGTTTCTAATTTAATGTTTTCAACAACGCATCTTTTTATGGGCATCGATATCGCATTGATGGCATTTTTTGCTGGTTGTTATTTTGGTTGGCTGTATTCCAGGCATCATACATTGATCGGTGTAATTATTGCACACGCTATGCTTGGGACCTGGGGAACGATGGTTGTTGGATTTTAATCGCGTTAATTAAACAATTAAAGGAATGGTAGTTGCGATGATACACATGAAATGGTACGGCTGGGGAGATAATGAAAAAACATTTGTAATGGATGACAAGCCTGAACTTTGGCCTTATATAAAAAAAATTACGGGTCTCAAAGATAGCTCCCCATTTACTCCGCCGATTCAGTTGTCTGATGTTGAAGTGCCGCCAGCAAATTTAGACCCAGAAGCTTTTTCGGCAATAAAAGCGAGTTTGCAAGCTCATCAACTAAAATGTGATGATTATGATCGCTTAATCCATTGCTATGGTAAAAGTTATAGAGATCTTTTACGTATTCGCAAAGGTATGATTGATAGCGCACCCGATTGTGTTTGTTATCCTGAATCAGAACAAGATGTTTTGAACATCATTAATCTGGCACAAGAATATAATTTTATTGTCATACCCTTTGGTGGTGGTTCAAATATTGTAGGTTGCATTGAAGTTTTAGATGCAGAAAATCGCATGGTAGTGACCATGGATATGCGCAAAATGAATCGTGTGTTGAGCGTCGATAAAATGTCGCTCACAGCGACTATTCAAGCGGGTGCGTTAGGCCCCATTCTTGAGGAACAACTTAATCAACTGGGCGTGACACTGGGTCATTTTCCGGATTCGTTTGAATATTCGACGTTAGGTGGCTGGATTGCTACGCGTTCCGCGGGAATGCAAAGTGATAAATATGGCAAGATTGAAGATATGGTGCTGTCTTTGCGCATGGTTACACCTCAGGGCATAATCATAACAAAATCTGTTCCAAAAGCTTCTAATGGAATTGATATCAATCATCTATGTATAGGCAGTGAGGGTATTTTAGGGGTGATTACCGAGGCAACTCTCCTTGTTCGACCAGTGCCTGAATGTAGAGAATTTTATGGCTATTTATTCCCGAGTTTTGAAGATGGTATTGCTGCTATTTATGAATGTGAGCGTAGTGATTGCATGCCGGTTATTACTCGCTTAAACGATTCTGATAAAACAGCATTATCTTTTGCTTATAAAACCAAAGAACCATTTTTGCAGCATATTTTATCAAAAGCTGTGAAGTGGTATTTAAAAAATATTAAACATTTAGATTTTAATAAAGTCTGTTTAATGCTAGTTGCTTTTGAGGGTAATAAAAAATCAGTAAAACGCCATCGTAACCAAGTCAATGCCATATATAAAAAATTTGGGGCGTTTCCTCTTGGATCAAAACCAGGTAAATCTTTTGAAAAAGGTAAATATGATTTTCCTTATCTGCGTGATTATGTCATGGATTACGGCCTGATTGCTGATGTCAGTGAAACTTCGACTTCTTGGAGTAATTTATTACCTCTTTATAAAAGTACTCGTGAAAATATTTTAAATGCCATGAAAGTAACGGGAGCAATGCCTTGGTGTGGGTGTCATGTGAGCCATAATTATCATTCAGGCGCAAGTTTGTATTTTACTTTTGCCTGCCAACAAACGACAAATGATGCTGAAGCACAATATTTATATATTAAAAAAGCTGCAGAAGACTCGTTTGTTAATAATGGCGGTTGTTTATCGCATCATCATGCAGTCGGCTATGAACATTTGCCATGGCTAGAACATGATGTGTCCGCTACAGGTCTAAGAGCAATACTAGCCATAAAAAATGGTTTAGACTCGCAAAACATTATGAATCCGGGTAAGTTAGTTGTTGAGCCTGAGTCGGTATATGAAGAAATGGAAGAAGAAATAGAAGAAGATTTCGAAGAAGACATGGCGCGATGATAGGTAATTCAATAATTAAGATATCAAATTATAAAATATTGATTGAAAAAATGTGCACCATTGTTAAAATGTTGCTTATCTTGAAGAGACAATGGACGTTATTATGAATAGTTATGATGTTATTAAGGAACAGGTGACACCAACCAACCAACCAACCAACCAACCAACCAACCAACTCTATCCTCCTATCCCGCCTGAAGCAAGAAAATTAACAGATAAGTTGAAAAAAGGTAAGGTACTTCGCTATCAAATTGATATGATTTCTGTTGTGGTTGTGTTTGTTGCAGCCCTTGTACAATTCGCAGCTTATTGGTATGGCTGGCCGTGGTATACTCTTCCTTTGATTTTAATTTTAATGCGAGCCTCGCACCTAGCTGAACATAATCACACACATTTGCCAATTTTTCATAATAATACATTAAATGAAATGCTTGGTTGGGTGATGTTTTTGAACTGCGGTATTCCTCTTCAATCGTATAGGGAGCAGCATGTCCGCGTTCACCATCATTATATAGGTACATTAAATGATTGGACGAGTCCCTGGATTTATCAAGGAACAGTATTTCCCAATAAACCTATTCATAAAGCTTATTATATTGCAACGTTTATGATTATTTCAATGTTTCACTGTGCGCTTATTTATATCAAAAAACCATTAAGCAAAGCTACTTTTTCTTTTGTAATATCGATGGTAATAGTGATAGGTGTCATGACAATGCTGGCATGGCATGATTCTTTAAATTTCACCATTTTTTATGCATTACCATGGTTTATTACTTATACACATTTAGCTAAAGCGAGCTGGAAGCAACATGTAGACTGTGAATATGAATCTGTTTATACGATGGCTATGAATGATTTTAATATTGATTCAGCTGTCTTGGGTTTTAATATAGGTTATCACACTGCTCATCATTGGTACCCTAATTTGCATTGGTCGTTATTGCAAGAATTCCATAATACTTATTTGGCACCTCATATACCCCCAAAATATTATGCTCCTCTTTGGTTTTCTTCTTGGTGGAAAAGATTCGCTAAAGTAAAAAAACAAGTATTAGTGAAATAGCTGTTTGTAAGTGGTGATTGGATATTCTAATTCATGACAGGATGCTTTTTATGAAACATATATCAGCACAAAATACGGTTAATGAGCTTTTACAGATGGCAGGTATTACTATTAATGGAAAAGAACCTTATGACATACAAGTAAATAATAATAAGCTTTATTCTCTAGTATTACGCGAAGGAGAGATGGGGCTAGGGAATTCCTACGTTGAAGGATGGTGGGATTGCGCACATCTAGATGAATTTTTTTGTCGAGTGATGTCAGCTCGTCTGCATGAAAAAATTACAAGTGATAAAAAATTATTGCTTAAGATGTTATTGGGTAAATTGATTAATTTTCAAAGTAAAAAACGTGCCTGGATTGTAGGAGAAAAGCATTATGATTTAGGCGATACACTTTATTCCTTAATGCTCGAATCCAATATGGTATATACCTGTGCCTATTGGAAAAACGCTTCTAATTTGGAAGAAGCACAACAAGCAAAGTTAGATTTGATATGCAAGAAATTACAATTAAAACCTGGGATGCGATTATTGGATATCGGATGTGGTTGGGGTTCTTTAGCAAAATATGCTGCAGAAAATTACGGTGTCAGTGTAGTGGGTGCGACCATATCACGGAAGCAATATGAGCATGCAAAGCAAAATTATAAAGGATTGCCAATCGACATTCGTTTACAAGATTATCGTGATCTAGAAGGTCAATTTGATCGAGTAAGTGCTATAGGTTTGATGGAACATGTTGGGCATTCAAATTATCGAACTCTTATGCAGGTTGTTAATCGTTGTCTCACCGATGATGGTATATTTGTGCTGCATACGATTGGTAATGGCGGTGTTGCTGTACCGCCTGATCCATGGATGTCAAAATATATTTTCCCAAATTTTATGCTTCCTTCGATTCCATTAATTGGAAAAGCAGCAGAAGGTTTATTTATTATGGAAGATTGGCATAACTTCGGTGCAGATTATGATAAAACATTGGTAGCATGGCAAAGAAATTTTGAAAAACATTGGCCGACATTAAAATCACATTACGACGAACATTTTTTCCGACGTTGGAATTATTATTTATTGAGTTGTGCGGGTAGTTTTCGTGCGCGCTACATACAACTATGGCAAGTTGTTTTTTCAAAAAAAGGCATTAAAGGTGGCTATCAGGCACCTCGTTGAACTTTAGTTAACGTAATAAAAAAGCATTTTATGATAGTTGAGGAAAAGGGATATGTTATCATTGCCTGAAATGAGAAAAGAGATCATAAATCTATTGCCCAAGGATGCTTTTTCACCTAAATTCCAATATATACTAATACCCATTTTTTTGTTCATCGCTATCTTGTCATTTTCATACCTTACCTTAAAAAGTCATCATGGGTACTTATCTCTATTGTATTCCATTGTATTGGGTTTGTTGTATATCTCATACGCGTTTTACACCCATCATCTATTGCACGGGGTTGTAACGAGGTCGAAATTATTACAAAAAATAGTCGGCCAGTTGGGATATTTAATCATCTTATTCCCTGTAGATTTATGGAGAATGTGGCATAACGTAGCGCATCATCTTTATGCAAATTCAGACACGAATGAAGATCCAGATGCCAATCTTTTACTTAGTGACAAGGATATGGCAAGTAGTACGTGGATAAATAGAATTTATTTATCTTTTATCCCGGGCTCAAAAAAATTGGTAAGTTATTTTTATCTTTTTTATTCTCTTAGTATGGGCGCGCTATTTGCTAAACGCTTAGTAATAAAAAGTTCGAAAATCAGAGAATCTTACAGCAAAAAATATATATATTTTCAATTACAGTCATTAGCAATGATGTGTTTTTGGATTATATTAGGGTATTGGATGGGTATAAAGAATGCATTTTTTGTCATTATTATTCCGATGTTGATTGCAAATTTTGGAACGATGTCTCATATCGCTACGAATCACTTGTTGATGCCATTGACAAACACAAATCACCCTCTATTAAATAGCATGAGTGTGAAAGTATACAAAATTTTTGATATCATGCATTTCAACTTTAGTCATCATGTCGAACATCATATTTTTCCTACTTTACATTGGAAGTATTATCCTCTTATCCGTCAATACCTAAAAAAGAATTTCTCAACCTATTACATATGTCCTAATTATTTAGAAGCTTTATGGCATTTGTATACCACGCCTCGTCAATATAAAGATAATAATACTCTTTATAATGTAGTGACGTCTGAAGCTGTTACGATAGAAAGTATTCATAATAAAATATTAAAAAATTCGTAAAGGTTGTACTAACATTCACTGAATGTAAATAGTTTATTAAGGAGCATGATTGAATGGAAAATCATTACATAAAATATGGTGATAGGGCAAGACGTGCTATAAATCAATTACTCGACATCAAAAAACAAAAAAAATCACATGTTGTATTGAAAAATAAATCAGATAGGCATATTTATAGAAATACATTTAAAAAAAATCAATATTTAAATATAAGGCATTTTACGCAAGTTATTCATGTTAATTTAACAGAAATGTGGGTCGATGTTGAAGGAATGATATCTTATCATGATCTTGTTAATTTTCTTTTACCTTTAAATGTTATGCCAAAAATTGTTCCTGAGTTACGTTCCATCACAGTGGGCGGAGCAATTTCTGGCGTTGGAATTGAAGCCACGAGTTTTAAATATGGTTTAGTTCACGAAACAATAGTAGAAATGGATGTCTTAACGGGAAATGCTGAATTAGTAACATGCAAAAAAAATGGAATAAACAAAGAGCTTTTTCATGCTATTCCAAATTCTTATGGTGTATTTGGTTATATTCTTAGAGCAAGAGTAGAAATCATACCTACGAAACCTTATATAAAAATACTGCATGAAAAATTTAGTAATCCTGAGTTAGCTTTTAAAAAGATGAAAGAAAAAAGTGAAGATCACGAAAATAATTTTCTGGAGGGTGTGGTTTTTAGTCCTAGTGATTTTAGAATTTTAACCGGAAAATATGTAGATTTTCTTCCAAAGAGTTATGAAAAAAACGACTTTAGAATTGAAAACGTATTCTATCATTCTGTTCAGCACCATTTTAATGACACAGAATATCTCAAATTAAAAGATTTTCTTTGGAGATGGGATGCGGATGCTTATTGGATGACGGATAATACTATCTTACAAAAAAAATGGTTACGTAAATTAGTAGGAAAGTGGATTTTACGTTCAGACAGATTGCATAAAATTTCAAGAAGTACCATTTATTCATTTATTGAAAATAGATTTGATAGTAATGCTAAAAATAGAAAATCAATGATTCAAGATATTGTCATACCCGAAGAAAAATGGCTTGATTACTTTAATTGGTATGGTAATAACCTGAAAAAATTTCCGTTGTGGCTTTGTCCAGCAAGAATGAATAACTTTCCTTTGTTTAAAGCAGATCAAAACAAGCTTTATTGTGATTTTGGTACATTTAACCTAGACTTTTCAGATTATTCAACTTACCGTAATGCACTCAAAGATCTTGAAAAAAAGTTATTGGAACTTGGAGGAACAAAATGTTTTTATTCTGATAATGCCTTATCAAAAGAGAATTTTTATAATATTGTAAATGAAAAAGAATATGTAAAATTAAAAGAAAAATATGATCCCATGCGAGTTTTTCCTGATTTATTTGAAAAATGTGTCGCAATTTGTGATTAGGAGACAAAAAGATTTAGCTCTGTATGAGAAATGAGTAACCCGAATTTTTACTAGCATTAGAGAATATATGGCCAAAAATAAATGGCTTTATTGGTTTAACACTTAAAAAGAGGTTGTATGACGCAAGGTCCTAACGAACTTTTTTTTGGAGCTTATGAAGCATCTCTTCGTCCGAAGCTCAGTGGCTGGATGTATTTGCTAGACAACTTCCGTTCAATTGTGGGTCTAAGCTTTCTTATGTGGGTATGTTGGTCAGAGCCGTGGAGTGCCAAATATTTCGGTGATAGACCTTGGGTAATGGCGATTATTATGTTTATACGAGGAATATTGGCTGTAGAAGTAATAGCATATACCTATCATCGATTTTTTCAACACAGCTTCTGGATGCATAAATTATATTGGATCAGACGGAATCAAAGATGCCACTGGATACATCACATGATAATTTATCCTATAGGGCTATTATTTTGTCGTTCACATGAATATATGGAGGCTGAAAGAGGTGCCGTGACTGCGGTAGTGTTAGCCTTGGGTGCCATCGTCCTTTTTGTATGGACTCATGGGATTAATATGCTTAGTGTAGCATTTATCATGGGTTTAGTGGTTTATGCAAAATGTGTAGTTGATGTTATTCATAGTCGGTTTCATATGATGGAACATCCTTGGAAAAATTCTCGTTACTTCCATTGGCTAAAAAAAATTCATATGCTCCACCATTGGAATCACCGAACTAATTTTACACTTTGTCATCCTGCAATGGATATTTTATTTGGTACGTATGCTTCTCCAACAAATTATCAAGAAGAGCTTCGCATAGTGTCTGAGGATAGAAAGTTAACGGCATCCGATTTTATTAATTGGCGATATCTATTAATAAAAGCCATGCCTATACAATACGCAGCATTTATTTCTGCTGCGAGTCGACATCCTCCATCTTTACAAAAAATCCAACTTATTTTAGACGTACTTAGTGCCAGAATCAAAGCGAAACCGGAGGATGGTGAAGCAATAAATTTATATAAAAGAACAGTTAGATTATCAGAAGAACTTCATGGTTAGCTATGCGAAAGTGTTTCAAAAAGGCATGGTTTATTTGATTAAATGCTGGCATCTAATCAGGTAAAGCATAATATTATTGTAGAGAGTATTTTTGTTTATTAGATAGGAATTGACTATGAACTGGTTTAATACTTTATTTACCAAATTTGGCTTTAAATCTAAGTCACCCTCTGATGATAAAATACAAGATAAGGTTGACCTGAATGAAATACAAAATAAGATTGACCTGGATAAAATGAAAAAATTAACAGCTGCTTTGCAGAAAAGCGCATTATTTAATAATTTTCCAGAAGCTGATTTATACTCTATTGCGCGCTATTTTCAGCAAACAAATTTTACTTCTAACACCACTTTTATTCATGAAGGGGATATCTCCACAGATTTTTTTGTTCTGATTGAAGGGGAGGCAGATGTACTGAAAAAGGAAAAAACAGGGATAAGGCAGCATAAGATTGCTACTCTAAAACAGGGTGATGTCCTTGGCGAGTTAGGCTTGGTTGATCAGCAGTTACGTTCCGCGAGTGTTGTAACTACAGCTCCATCAGTGATTTTTAGCATTCCCATTGCTACATTGAAAAGTGAATTACAAAAAAATCCCAGATTAGCCAGTCAAGCTTATTTAAATTTGACCCAACAATTATCTACACGCTTAAGAAATGTTAACGAAGTTACTGTTGATGCCTTGCAAAATAAATTGGATGAGATGGAAAAGCGAGTATCAATGGGACGTTTTATGGTTTATATCTTATTAATGATTTTTAGTTATGTTTTCTCATTTAAAATTCTATTATCTTTAGCAAAAGGTTCTCCTAGTGTGACATTGCTTAATATACCAATAATTATTTTCTTGGTAATTTTGTCATTCAGTTTAATGTTGCATAGTGGTTATCCATTAAGTACTTATGGATTAACATTAAAAAATGCAGGCCGTTCAATGTTTGTTGCTGTTCTTTACACAATACCAATAATTATGTTTATCACTTTTTTTAAATTTTTAGCGATTCGGTATTTACCATCTTTTTCTGGCTATCTACTTTTTGATAATCCATTTACTAATGCCCACTCTTCATCAATGTCATTAAAAATATATCTTTTGATAGCTATTGCGTATGCGATAGATGTGCCATTTCAAGAAATTATTGTCAGAGGTTCATTGCAAGGTTCGTTGCAGTTATTTCTTTATGGGCCTTACAAGGTTTTCATAGCTATATTGTTATCAACTTTAGCTTTTATGATGATGCATTTGCATTTAGAAGGAGCTCTTGCAGTAGGTATTTTCCCATTAAGTTTATTTTGGGGATGGTTATATAGTCGTCAAGGAAATGTTATTGGTGTGAGTGTTTCTCATATTTTAATTGGCGTATGGGTGACGTCAATTCTAGGAGGTGGACCATGGTTATCTCTTCCTCATTAAATTTATACATTGTTGTAATATTTTTATAAAAGTCAAAACCTATCCCATTGGCTTATTAAGTATTACCTATCTAGTTCATCAGGGATGGTTTAATTTTGCAAAATAGATTTTTAACTATAGTATCCACTAAATATTTACTATT
>Ga0207073_1134_pt1 | contig 13343 bp, 12 predicted proteins | sample Alteio_BWMinHeat_65_FD_153575 | JGI IMG/M metagenome (GOLD analysis project Ga0207073, IMG submission 153575) | Enriched cells from forest soil in Barre Woods Harvard Forest LTER site, Petersham, Massachusetts, United States -... | ecosystem: Environmental > Terrestrial > Soil > Temperate forest >...
TTCGAAATTTTTATCCTCAACATCTGCGAGAAAGACCTGCATTGCCCTGCCATGAAAAAAAACAGCTATTTTATCCCTATCGTTAGCCTCTTTAGAAATAGCAAGTAATTCTCCTTTAATACGCTCAATTAATGAGGCGACTGACTCTTCACCTGGAACCACACAATGTTTCCACCGCTCGCGTTTATCCGGATATTTGTTGCGCAACTCTTCCCACTTCTCTTGATATAAAGAGATTTTTTCTTCTACTAACATCCCCTCAGATGCCCCTGCACAAATTTCTCGAAGAGAAGAGCGTTTAATCACAGGCAAATTGAATTTTTTAGCCGTAATGTCTGCTGTCCGATAGGCCCGAGAAAGATCTGATGCGTAAATTGCAGAGAGATCGGGATGTGTAGCAGTGATTGTTTCTGCTATCTCTAAGGCTTGTCTCTCTCCTTCCACATTTAAAGGAATATCTGTATGGCCCTGGACCCTCCGCTCTGCATTCCAGTCTGTCTCTCCATGACGGATCAGAAGGAGTGTCACTTCCTTAGAATGAGCTACAGTTGCAGAAAAAAGCAGCGTCACCATACACAATCCGATCATCCTACGCATCTAATTTTCCCTTGTTTAGAATCACAAAATTATACAGAACCAGTGGTTATTTAACACTCTTAAAGCAGGCAGGTTCCAAAACAGTGGCTGTCCGACGACGCCAAAAAACGCACTTTTCAAGTTATTTTGGTGTACAGAAATTAAAAAATTTTAGTTTTCTTGAACCTAAAAGCATCCCCTGATACGCTCTCTTACTTTGTAAAACCCGGGAGATGTTTCATGAAACAGGTGAAAGAATGGATCCGTTTTGCGGCAACAGCTATAATGTTGATAGGTATTGTTCCTAAACAACTACAATCGAATGAAGCTATGAGGAATCTTGTAGAAGTTCAGTCTCTGATCCCTGAAATTGAAGTTGAACTGAAATATGCAACAGCTGATAACTTTACAGGCCAGGTTGTATACAATTTTGATCACTGCCTACTACAGGAAGAAGTGATCTTGCGCTTACAAGATGTGCAGAGTGAACTTGAACCTCTTGGACTTAGACTAAAAATTTGGGATGGCTATCGACCTATGGAGGCGCAATGCAAATTTTGGGAACTCGTCCCCGATGAGCGTTATGTGAGTAACCCTAAAAAAGGCGGAAGACATACGAGAGGCACGGCTGTTGATCTAACTCTGATCACAAAAGATGGTCAAGAACTCCCCATGCCCTCGGCTTTTGATGATTTCAGCGAAAAGGCACATAGAGATTATATGGGCGCCTCTGCTGAAGAAATTGCCAATCGCGAACTTTTGGAAACAATCATGCTAAAACATGGATTTATTGGACTACCTACAGAGTGGTGGCATTTTGATCTAGTTGGGTGGCAAAATTATCCTCCTATTGGAATAACCACTGATTAAAAATAAGTTAGAAAAAACGTTCCACGCTTTTTACTCGACCCCATGAACATGCCATAATGGCATGTTCATATTATTTTATACCCAAACAGCCGGTCCTTAAGGGGCGAGTTCCCACAGCAGAACAGAAAAATCTCCTTGAAAAAAAAGAAATTTGTATTAAATTAAGTCTCTACACAAGGTTATTTTATGTATACCAATAACAATGCAGCCAACACATGCTTGACCTTCCAAGACAACGTCGTCACGCCTACACCCTCTTTTGGCCACTCGGATTTTCATTTTGACAATACAGGTGGTACCTTTAAATTGGTTAGTACACGGCTCTCTTCTAACGTAGGGCAGATCGTTGAGACAGGAACAATTACTCTGTTACAGAATGTCCTTAAAATCAAACGGTTACTATGTTGAAAATGATTTGTGCTTCTCTCCTGTTTTTTCTTCCCTGCCACTCAAGCGCTCTGCTTGAAAAAATGACGTTAGAAGAAAAAGTGGGGCAGCTTCTTTTTGTCTGCTTTAAGGGGGAGCAAGTCAATGAAGATGCCGTAACCCTTGTCCAAAAGCTTCATGTTGGCGGTATCATCTATTATAATTGGGCAAATGGGCTTAACTCCCCGGAACAAGTAACGGCTCTTAGCCAGGAGCTCCAAACGCTTGCAAACAACAACCGGCTCTCGATTCCTCTTGCAATCTGTGCAGATCAGGAGGGGGGTCCTGTTACAAGACTTAAAAACGGCTGCACTCTCTTTCCAGGTAATTTAGCCCTTGGCATGACAGGCAATTCAGAGCTTGCGGAAGAAGCTGCCTACATCGCAGGGCAAGAACTGCTCTGTTGTGGGGTGACTCTCAATTTAGCCCCCGTTGTTGACGTCAATAGTAACCCGCGTAATCCCATCATTGGAATTCGCTCCTTTTCTGAAGATCCGAATGTTGTCACGACTTTTGCAAAAAAGTGCCCTCGCTGGATACAAAAGAGCGGGTCTTGCAAGCTGCATCAAACACTTTCCAGGACATGGTGATGTTGAAAGCGATTCACACCATGCGCTACCGGTGATTCACAAAACAAAAGAGGAGCTGAACCGGATTGAACTTCTCCCTTTTACGCAGCTCTCTTCTGAGACCGATGCTGTCATGACAGCTCACATCCTTCTTCCTAAGCTCGATCCTCTAAAATGCGCTACCCTCTCTCGCCCTATTTTAGACCTGCTACGCAAGGAGATCGGTTTTGATGGGGTGATTATTGCAGACTCTCTTGTGATGAAAGGCGTCTGGCAAGAGGGAGTGCTCCTAGAGGATCTCGCCATCGATGCGTTTAATGCCGGCTGCGATGTTCTTCTCTTTGGGGGAAGGGAGCTGATTGGAACCTCAACGCAAACAGAGATCACTGTTGCCGATGTAGAAAAGATTCAAAAAGCGTTAATCTTGGCCGTTCAAAGAGGCTCTATCTCAGAAAAGAGACTTAACTCCTCTGTTTCAAGAATTTTACAACTTAAAAACAAGAATAAAACAGAGCTCCACCTAAAACCGGGAAGTCTTCAAGGAGAAGAACTTGCAGAGAAAATTGCACGTTTAGCCTGCACAGTTACCCTGCATCATCCAATAAAAAAAAGAGATTAAAGAGACCCATGTGACACTCATTGCGCCACAACTCTTAAAAGAGACAATCAGTACAAGTTCATTTGCCCATCTTGGAAAAAGTCAAGAATACTTTTTTTTCACGGGGCTTAATCCTAATGAACAAGAGTCTAGGGAGATTAAAGCTCTATCTGAACAAGCAGATCTTCTGATTTTTTGTGCCTACAATGACGAAACATCTCCCGCTCAACAAACTCTCATTCAAGAACTTTCTAAAAAAAATAAAAATCTGATTGTTCTATCCCTGAGAAACCCTTCCAATGCGGCCAAATATGAAGGAGCTGCATCCCTCATCAATACGTTTAGCCCTACCCTACCCTCCATCGAGGCGTCTTATAAAGTGATACTCAATGGAGGTGCATTGATCAACCCGTCTTCTCCAGAAAACTGAATAGGGCCAGGTGAACGGTAATCATCTTCAATCGACCAGCTCTTGCGCAAGCTCTTAAATAGTTGGAACGGTTTGCCGTCTAAATCAACAAGCCGTTTTTTTATAACGGGCTTGAGCGCGCCTTTACGCATCTCTAAATGCATCAGACTTGTAATCGGTGATGCTCCAACCTTCCACTCAGCCACCGGACGATCTAACTTCTCAACTGTCGCAATGTACCCCGTCTTCTTATGGGCTATTAAAAGAGCTGCAACGGTTCCAAGAGAGTAGCAGTAGTTCGCATCAAAATTTGTTGGGAAAGCAGCTCTTCCTTCATACCCAAAAAAGTGGCGCATCGGGGTAAATTTACCTTTAAACTCGAAACGTTGTCTCAGTTCGTGTTGCACAAGCTCGATCAGAAGCTGTTCTGTCTCAATTTGTGCGACCTGCACATTGCCATGGGGATCTCTTTCATTCTGCAGCTGTCTCTGAATCGATTCTGGCAAGGACAAAAAAAGCTCCTGACAAGATCCTGTAAGCGGGGTCTTCTGATTGAGCCTCTGGATTAACTCTTGAATTTCTGGAAAAAATTCAATCAACCCCTCAGGGATCAGAATCACCCCATAATTTTTCCCAAGTTTTGAGCGTTTAACAACAAGGTCAGTAATTGTTGTCACACAAGAGGCTAAAGAGCCCCCCTCTTCCCCAATAAAGGTTAGATTTGGATGGGTCTTTAACGCACACTCCAGGGCAATATGCGATGCCGATCTTCCCATCAGTTTAATAAAGTGGGTATACTTTTTTGCAGATAGGGCATCCTGACAAATATTACCAATCATCTCAGAATAGACTCTGCATGCTGTATCAAAACCAAAAGAGGCGACAATCTGATCACTTGTTAGATCTCCATCGATTGTCTTAGGAATTCCAATCAGACGCGTTAGACACTCTTTTCCCAGAAAGTATTCTGCAAGAATTGCCGCATTGGTATTGGAATCGTCTCCTCCAATAATAACAAGCCCATCGAGTCTCAACTCTTGGCATGCACGCAAACAAGACGCAAGCTGCTCGTCTGTTTCAATTTTCGTACGGCCAGAACCTATTAAGTCAAAGCCCCCCGTATTGCGAAAGGAAGCAACACTTGTCTCCGTTAACTCTTGATACGTGTTTGAGATAATGCCGGAGGGGCCGCCTAAAAAACCAAAAAGTCGACTCTCTTGAGAGAACTTTTTCAGTGCATCCACAAGTCCCGTAATCACATTGTGTCCACCTGCCGCCTGACCGCCAGAAAAAAGAACCCCAACGCGTAATGGTGTATACCCAACGTGATTCAAAATTTGGTTTCGGGACGAAGCGAAAGCTCCCGCGGTTGGTACGATCAGATTGTCGCTCATATTAGAAATATGAGCTAAATCTGATCGTTCAACCCCGGGGCTTTGGCTCGTCCCTAAATCCAAATTTTGAGTCACGTTGGGTATAACGTTCAATGCTGGAGCTTCACTAGCCTTCAAATAGGGGCGACCAAAGGTCTGTGGAAAGTGCTCTTGAATTGCTAAAGCATCTCCAATACAGGAAGTTGCCTCGCCGTCTGCAACAAATAAGACGTGATGGAGATTGTGTAATTGTTTTGGAATGAGAGGTTTGTACTGGTTACGCACTTGTTTTAACGTTAACATTGTATAGCCTCTGATTGCATCATATCTTGAAAAAAGAGTATCATATGTCCCATATGGAACCAAAATATATTTTCATCACAGGCGGAGTCATCTCCTCCCTAGGCAAAGGACTTACTGCTGCATCGATTGCGATGCTCCTCGAAAAGCGTGGAATCAAAGTCGGCATGCTCAAACTCGATCCGTATCTCAATGTCGATCCAGGAACGATGAGTCCTTTCCAGCACGGAGAGGTCTACGTGACAGATGACGGCGCTGAAACCGATCTCGATCTTGGCCACTACTATCGCTATACAGATGCCCGCCTCTCCAGAGCATCGAGTGCAACAACTGGTCAAATCTACGAAACAGTCATCCGACGCGAGCGGCGCGGCGACTATTTAGGGAAGACAGTCCAGGTGATCCCTCATGTTACCGATGAAATTAAACAGCGGATTTTAAAAGCTGCAACAGAAAATGAGCAGATAGAGCTGCTGATTGTCGAAATTGGCGGTACTGTCGGCGATATCGAATCACTCCCCTTCATGGAAGCCATTCGCCAATTTCGCCATGAAAGACAAAAGAATTGCATTAATATCCACCTCACATATGTTCCCTATATGAAGGCGGCAGGAGAAGTTAAGACTAAACCGACACAACACTCCGTCCAACTCTTACGCAGCATCGGCATCATCCCGGACATGATCTTGTGCCGCAGCGAGCAGATCCTCTCTGAGGAGATCAAGGATAAGATTAGTCTCTTCTGCAGCGTCCCTAAAGAAGCTGTCATGGATGAAGTGGATGTCTCCTTTAGCATCTATGAGGTGCCTCTCATTTTACATAAACAGGGGCTGGATCATAAAATTTGTGAGCTCCTAAACCTTTCAAATAATCGACCTGACCTCACCATTTGGGAGGAGATGCTCGAGAGGATCCGGACTCCACAAGCATCTATTGTGATTGGAGTTGTTGGTAAATATATCCAACATCGCGACGCCTATAAGTCGGTCTTCGAAGCGCTAGAGCATGCAGCCATTGCGAACCATGTCGAGCTTGAGATTCGCACCTTTGAATCAGACAAAATCCTCGATAAAGGGGATGTCGCGCATTTAATTGGGGGCTGCGATGGCTACCTCGTCCCCGGTGGCTTTGGTGAGCGCGGCTGGATGGGAAAGATTATGACCGCAAAATATTGTCGAGAAAACAAAATCCCGTATCTTGGCCTCTGCCTTGGCATGCAGGTGCTCTGTGTCGAGTTTGCCCGTCACGTTCTCAACTTGCCAGAAGCCAACTCAACTGAAATGGACCCTAATGCAAAAGATCCCATCATCTCTTTACTGAGTGAACAAAAAGGAGTTGCAGATCTTGGCGGCACGATGCGCCTGGGCTCCTACAATTGTCTATTAAAACCTGGTAGTAAAGCAGCTGTTGCATATGGCACAACCTTAATCGCTGAACGCCACCGCCACAGATTGGAATTTAATAATGCTTATAAATCTGCGTGTGAGGAAAAAGGACTTGTTTTGACAGGAGTTCTTGAGGGGGGCTCGCTCTGTGAAGTTGCTGAAGTAGAGGACCATCCGTGGATGGTCGGTGTTCAATACCATCCCGAATTTAAATCAAAGCCAACAGATGCCCACCCCCTCTTTCGCGATTTTATAAAAGCCGCCATCAAACAGCATCAAGCGAACAAGGCGCGCCGTGGGTAGAATCGTTGGGATGGATTTTGGAACGGTGCGCATCGGTCTAGCGCTGAGCGATGAGCGTAAGATCCTCGCCTCACCTCTTCCCTTCTTTTCAGCGGAGAAGAGCTTGGAAAAAACTTGTGAAAAATTATACGCCTATTTACTGCCTCACTCAATTGAGACAATTGTTATTGGGCTGCCGCTCCATTTAAATGGAAGCGAGAGCCGCATGGCAGAAGAGGTGCGACTCTTTGTCGAGCTCCTGAGAGAAAAGTTCGGTGTGCCGATTATCTTCTGGGATGAGCGGCTCACATCCGCAGAAATAGAACGTCTCCTGAAAAGCGCCTCGATGAGCCGCAAAAAACGGGTCGGTGTTAGCGACAGTCTTGCCGCGACGTTGATTCTGCAGGGATACTTGGATGCGCGCCTTAGTTAATTTTTTTTTGTCTCTTCTTTGTCTATCGGTGTGCGCCTCAGAAAAAATTATAGCGATTATGGTAACGGGAAAATGTCCCGAGCGCAGAGCCCTTGCAGAACTTGCAGCCAGATCCTTTCTAGAACAGACCTACCCCAATAAAGAGCTCCTGATTATCAACGATGGACAAGAGAGCTGGGGCAAAATCGTTTCGCCAGAAATTCGAGAAGTGCGCGTTGCAGAAAAATGCACTTTAGGCCGTCTGCGCAATATTGGGCTTGAATGTTTAGAAGAAGATGCCGTTTGGGTTCAATGGGATGATGACGATTTTCACCACCCTCTTGCGATGCAAGAACAGTATCGGATTCTTGCCGAGACAAGAGCCTCTGCCTGCTGCATGCGCAGCCAGATCCAGTACGCTTTAAAAAAAAATGCTGCGTGGGAAATGCATGGATTAATCCCCGGAACCATCATGTGCCGCAAAAAAAAAGAGATTCTTTACCCTGAAATTGCGCGCGACGAAGACATGGAATTTCTAAAGCAGTATTTAAGATACGGCGTCATTCCTTGGAATAATCCCGCTCACTACTACATCCGCTTGATTCATGAGTATAATACTTGGGAGGAAGATCATTTTCGGCTTGAGGAGCGCAAGTGTGGTGAATGGGAGCTACAGAGCGAAGAAAAAAAATACCTAGAGAGTCTCTTGCCGCATTACTTAGAGCCAACTCTTTTTTCTTGGGTCCCAACAAAAGTGGCTCTAAATTTTGGCGACGCTCTCTCCCCGCTAATTGTTGAAAAAATGCTCGGAAGAGCACCTCCGCACCAGAGCAAAAAACAGCTCCTCGCTGTCGGATCCATTTTACACTACGCCCATGATGGCGACATCATCTGGGGGGAGCGGGAGAAATGGAAAAATTTCCAATAGGAGTCACAACTTTTCTCATCTAGATGTACGGGCAGTGCGGGGCCCTCTAACCCGAAATTTTCTTCTGACAAAAGGTGTTGCATGTCCTGAAATTTATGGGGATCCGACACTGCTTTTGCCACGGCTTTTCCCTGAATTAAAAAAAAAATCCCCTTAAAGAGTATATCGTCATCCCCAATCTCAACGAAGTAGAGGCGTATCAAAAATTGCCTCATGTTGAAGTGCCAACTCAAGACTGTATGCAACTTCTCCAAAAAATTCTGGAGGCAAAACTTGTCATCTCAGGCTCCCTCCATGGGATTATCGCAGCCGAAGCCTTTGGTGTGCCGGCAATTTTGTTACGCCTAACAAACGTAGAGCCGCTCTTTAAATATCACGACTACTACGCGGGAACAGGAAGGGCAGAATTTCGTATCGCCTATTCCCTTGAAGAGGCGATACGTCTTGGAGGCGAGGTGCCTCCAATTTGTGATTTGGATCTTTTAATGGAGAGTTTTCCTTATGATCAATTTATCGTTGATCCTTGCCCTTTGCAGCCAATGGATTGTAGCTCCAGACGCGTTGAGGGATAAGTCGGTCCATATTTTCAGAAACCAAGAGCTGCGCAAGAGCCACTATCCGCTCATCTCCGGAGAGACGTTTCGAAGCGCTGCGAAATTTATCTTCGATGAGACACAAATTCCTTTTGATCCATACGCTGTGAACGATGGAGATACTATTTTTGTGGCAATGACCCATTTAAACTACTTTTTAGAAAAGGTGATGCCACACATCCCAGCGCGATTCATCCTCATAACATCGAATGGATCTGGAACTATTGATCAGAATTATCTGCATATCTTGGAAGAAGAGCGACTCATTGGCTGGTATGGGCGTAATATGACGCTTCTCCATCAAAAAGCACATCTGATCCCTCTTGGCGTCTGCTGGAATAATAATTTACGCGACACGTCGTACTTAAAACAACTCAATACCTCTTTCAACAATCTAAAAATCACCGATTTTTTCAAAGAAAAGCCGATCCATACGTATCTCAATATTCTACAGTCGAGCCACCCATATCGAGAAAAGATCTTCGACTATTTTTCTACACAAAAGTTCTGCCAAGTTGAGCGTTTCCGTAAATGCTTCAAGGAGTATCTCTCTGATCTTTCTCGCTCTCGCTTTGTCATCAGCCCACGAGGCGTTAACCTCGACTGTTATCGCACCTGGGAGGCGCTCTATGCAGGCTCTATTCCTGTTGTAGAATCTTGTGGGATTGATGGACTTTATGAGGATCTGCCTGTCATTGTCGTAGATAATTTAACTCAAGTGACAGAGGAATGTCTCGACGCTACATTTGAGAAGATGAAAAGTAGAAGCTATGATCTATCCAAACTCCATGCAGACTACTGGTTGTTCCATATGAATTTTTTTGACTAAAAAGTTTTTTTGTTTAAAAATTGCCCTTTCACAAGGGGTATCTCTTATGTTTTTTCGTGCAGCCATTCTCTTCTCTTTTTGCTTTACCGCAGTTCATGCAACGTGGTCACCAGATGTTAACCTCTCACCGGCACAAGTGGACTTTGACATGCAAGATGTCGCCGTTAACAGTTCGGGTGATGCTGTCGCTGTTTGGGATTTTTATAATGGTTCAAAAACGGAACTCTGGTCTTCATTTTATGACGCTGCAAGCCAGACATGGTCTCCCGAGGTTCAGGTCACAGCTCCCTTTGATTCTGCTGGCGGTTTCCCCTACCCGATCTCTGTAGGATTCAATGATAATAGGATTGCAGTCGTTTCCTTCCCAGCACTCTTATCGGGCCGTTCATGTATTCTCTCTTCTACCTATTCTGGGGGAATCTGGTCTGTGCCCCAAACGATCTCTGATCCAACTCAGAGTTCCTTTCAAAACGTTCTAACAATGAACAACTCAGGTCAGGTCGTTGTCTCTTTTTTTCTAGACTCTAGTAATGCAGCCATTAACGTCTCTTCGAACAACGGAGGAAGCTGGCTTCCTTCTCCAATTGCCGTCACCTCGGATAATTCTGTGAATAACGTTAGTTCCTCCCTTAACTCCACTGGAAATGCTTTAATTGTCTGGGACTCTCAAAGTGGCGGGCTTTATAGCATTAAATATGCCATCTACAATTTTCCAGCAGGCCTTGGATCAACAAACCAGGTCACCTCACTTGCTTCAAACTTTTATAGACCTTCTGTCTCTTATAATGCAGCAGGACAGGCAGTAGCTGGGTTTGCTGATCAATCCACTGGAGGCGCTTATGTCTCTTTATTTGATGGAGTCTCTTGGTCTATTACACCCACATCCCTATCAACACTCCCCATCAATGATAACTACTCAACAGCTGTTGCCATGAATGGACTTGGAGAAGCTTTGGTTGTCTGGAGAGAATTTCAACCTGTCACAGGGTTGAGCCTATTAAATGTTGCTTCTTTTGATGGGAATTTTTCAAGTCCCACATGGTCTACAGCAACAACTCTCTCTGACCCTACTCGCAACGCCTCCCCAAATTATCATATTACTACCCATGTCGTCACGTTAGACGATGCCGGCAATGGTGTGGTGATTTGGGATGAGACAACAACAGCCTCTCACAGTTTCACCTATTTACCACAAGCCTCGACTCTACAAGGTGGCGTCTGGAGCCCATTTCAGATTCTATCAGACATCAGCATCACTGACAGTAATCCTGTGCCGCGCGTAGGGTTGGGAGCGGAAACTGCTATCGCGCTTTGGCCAGCTTTTGATGGCACAAATTATTATGAGCAAGCATCGACATTTCCCTTTTCATCATCTCCTGCACAAAATCTCAGCGGCTCTCAAAAATCGAGTGAATTTCCTTTCCAGAAGGTCTTCTTTAACAAGCTTCAGTGGAGTGCAAGTTCATCGACAAGCGTCGTTGCTTATAATGTCTATCGCGATGGGACCTTGATTGGCACAGTCCCTGTAGGGGAGCCTCTGGAGTTTACCGATAGCCAGATCCAGCTTAAAACAACCTACACGTATAGCGTGAGAGCTGTTGACTCAAGCGGTGCCGCAAGCACTCCCATCTCAATCACCATTTACCCCAAAAATTAATATGAATAAACATGCGACGACTCTTTTTTCGGTCCTCTCTCTACTCGCACTAGGCAGACTTGAGGCGATATGTGATGAGGCATCCCAGCAACTGACTGTTACTGGTCGAGTCAGCTATCTCTCTTTCATTAGCTCTCCCCTCAAAGAGATCTATCATGCGGGGCCCTACTATGAACTGACAGAGACGATTCCATTCTATAAAGGACTACACGCCTGGATGGGAATCGGTTATTTTCAAAAAACGGGACATTCCCTGGGAAGTTCTTCAAAGACAGGGATTCAACTGGTCCCCATCACTTTAGGTCCCAAGTTTCTCTATCAAGTTGACCGTGCCGTTCCCTATATTGGGATTGGAGTGCGCGCGCTCTACACCCATACAACAGATGATTCTCCACTTGTGCGCAAACACATTGCCAAATGGGGCCCTGGAGCTGTTGCTGAAATTGGCAGCCTCTTTCTTTTGACAGATCATCTCTTTATCGATGCAAACGGTGGCTATTCGTACGCGAAGGTACGGGCTCCAAAACCGAAGTTCCCAAATATCACAACAGCTCCCCTCACTGTTGAGGAGTGGCATGTTGGGCTTGGTATCGGGTACAAGTTTTGATCGCCTCTTTTCTAACGTTGTTGCTCCTCTCTTCTATTCCGACAGAGGAGGAGATGATCAAGCTCCTTGTTGATGCAAATTATCAGAAAGGACCTGAAGAGACAATTTGTCAGCTTTACCAAGTCGAGCCAGATTTTTTTTCTCTTTTGCAACAGGAGGTGATAGATCTAGTTGCCCATGAGCGTCCCTCATATCCAACAAACCAGGGGCATAACTCCAACTGGTCATCCCCAGAAGGAGAGATTCAGCAATTTTCCCTTCTGAATCGATCCGGCATTTTTTCTGATATATCAAGTGATCACGATCGTTCGATTATAGGGAAAAAGTTTTTTCACGGAAGTCGGTATCCCCACCTGCAACAATTTATCTCTCTATTTCCCCATGCGGTGAATTTCCGCATCAATCAACTAGGAGCCAAGTCATACTTCACCCAGCATCAAGAAGACATCTCTTTTATCCATCGCCTCACACAAAAGCCGGCACTGCGCGTCAGATTTCATCTGCCCATTGCCACACATCCCGATGCGCACATGTTAATGGAAGGAGCGCTCTACCATTTTGAGCCCGGGACCATCTATTTTTTTCATAATGGCTGCATACACGACGGGATTAACTGGAGCGAAACAGAATCTCGTATTCATTTAATTTGGGACATGCTTCTGACAGAGGAGACATTCCACAACATGTTTGAGCAAAAAATTACAAACAGCATACTTACCCCCACAACAACTACAGAACTCTCCTCCACAGGCTATATCGGCATCGATCCTAATTATAAAAAAACAGTAAGAAAGGTCCCTTATGAAGAGGCTCTTGGCACTACTCTTTGTCCTGTGCAGTAGTCTTCTTTGTGGCGCACCTCCCCGCACCTTTCTTCTCTCATATCCCAGATCTGGAAATACCTGGATGCGCTTTTGCCTTGAAATGCTCACCCGCCGCCCCACTTATGCATACCACGCAGATCCAGCAGATATGCGGCCGTATAGTCTGCCTATTGGATTGTACGTCAATCTCGATACAGATCTGAGCCTGCCGCCGATCTGGAAAGTCCATAGTCAACAAAGGATGGAGGAGAGCGGAGGTTTTGACAAGAATCAAGATTACCTGATCCTTCTTGTGCGCAACTACAAAGAGTGTTTGATCCGTGATTTAAGAAGGATGAAGACGGTATGGGAGGCACTTTCTGCACCTCACTTTCTTTATCTTGAAAATCTAAAACTGTATGACATATGGAACGTGGATCGAAAAATCCTCATTTACTACGAAGATTTTCTCTTACATCCTCGTGAAACTTTAGAGCGACTGTTACTATTTTTAAATGAAAGTCTAGATCCCCTAGATCCCTTTTTTGATCAATTTGAAATGCACAGGCACAATTCTCTGACCTTCTATCAAGCCTATATCGGCCCCTCCCTCTCTCAAGGCGAAAATCTCCACTTTCACTCAAACTCTCTTTCACCTAAAATACGTATCGCAATGGATCAGCAGGTCCAATCAAAAGAGCCAGAACTCTTTTACACCTATCTGAC
>Ga0207073_1135_pt1 | contig 13262 bp, 10 predicted proteins | sample Alteio_BWMinHeat_65_FD_153575 | JGI IMG/M metagenome (GOLD analysis project Ga0207073, IMG submission 153575) | Enriched cells from forest soil in Barre Woods Harvard Forest LTER site, Petersham, Massachusetts, United States -... | ecosystem: Environmental > Terrestrial > Soil > Temperate forest >...
ATGAGTATGCCCATACAATCATTGGCGAGCAGCTGAATATGATCGAGGGGGTAGCTCAAGTACAGGTCTACGGCTCTCCATATGCCGTACGTGTGCGCATCGATCCGCGCAAAATCGCCGCACGCAATATCGGGATTGACGAAGTGGCTACAATGATTCAAAGACAGAACGTCAACAACCCTGTTGGGAACTTATACGGTCCTGATAAAGAATTTACGCTGAAAGTAGACGGACAGCTACTCGAGGCAAGTGCCTACAATCCGATGATTGTCCGTAACAATCAAGATGCGATTGTGCGCCTGTGCGATATCGGCTACGCGATGGACTCTCAGCTCGATGACAGATCTCTTCAAACCTATTTAGAAAAAGATCTCTGCTCGCCATCTGTTGTGATCGCACTCTTAAAACAAGGAGGAACCAACAGCCTTGCCATTTTAAACCAAGTCGACAAGATTTTACCAAAACTTACAGAAACAATCCCCCACTCTGTACAGATTAAAAGACTCTTTGATCGAGGCGTTTTTATTAAGGAGTCTGTCCACGATGTCGAGATCACGCTTTTAATTGCCTTTTTACTTGTTCTCCTTGTGATCTTTTTTTATCTTGGGGAGTGGGTCGCAACCGTGATTCCCCTGCTCGCGCTGCCAATTGCAATTATTGGAACGTTTGCTGCGATGTTTTTTTTCAACTATAGCATTGATATTTTGTCGCTCCTTGCCATCACTCTTGCGATTGGATTTCTTGTTGACGATGCCATTGTTGTCTTAGAAAACATCTTTCGCCATATGGAGATGGGGAAAAAACCAGTTCAAGCAGCACTTGATGGGGCACAAGAGATCTCCTTTACAGTTTTATCCATGACCCTCTGTCTCATTGCTGTCTTTATCCCGTTAATTTTTATGGGCAGTGTTCTTGGCAAACTCTTTTCTGAATTTTCGATCACAATTATTATCGCCCTACTCATTTCAGGCTTTGTCTCCATCTCTCTCACCCCGATGCTCTCCTCACGCTTTATTCAAACAAAAGAGAAGGGAGAAAAAAAGAGTCGGGCGGCTGCCATTTCTGATTTTGTCAATGAAAAACTCCTCTCCTTTTACACCCCATCGCTTAAATGGGCAATCGGGCATAAAAAAATTGTACTGCTTTCTGGACTTTTTAGTCTGATTGCTTCGATCTATCTACTGATGGCATTACCGAAAGATTTTTTTCCACCAGATGACTTGGGATTCTTTATGGTCTTTAGTGAAGCCTCCGATAGCACATCCCCTGACTTGATGCAAAATTATCAAAAGAGACTAGCCAAAAAGGTGATCGAACATCCGGCAATTCAATCGATGGTCTCGCTTAACGGAATTCCCCAAGATAACCAAGGGATCTTGTTTGCTCAAATGGTTGATCCGAGCAAGAGGAAAGGTGTGGCATCTGTCCTCCAAGAACTAGAAGAAGAGTTAAAGATGATTCCAGGGTTGCGCCTCTTTTACAAACCACTCCCACTCATCGATCTAGAAGTCGGGACCTCACTCACACAAGCGGCCTATCAGTACACCCTCCATGGCATCGATACAGAGCTTCTCTATCCAGCGTCCGAAAAACTCTTACAAAAAATGAGAGCATCCCCCAAACTCAAACAGGTCAATAGTGATTTGCATTTAAGCCAGCCACAATATCAAATGCAGATTCGACGCGATAGAGCCTCTCTTCTCAATGTGACAGCCGGAAGTATTGAAACAGCACTCAACCTTGCCTTTGCAAATAGTCAACTCTCTTTCATCAATACACGCAGCAATCAATACTATGTGATTCTAGAGACTCTCCCTGAATTTTACGCAACCCCTGACGCTCTCAGACAGCTCTATGTCCACGCAACAGATGGGCATCTGGTTCCTCTCTACACCCTTGTCGACGCCCAAGAAACAACAGGGGCGATTGCAGTCAACCACATCAACGCACTCCCAGCTGTCACCATTAACTTTGATGTTGCAGACGGTGTGCCGCTAGGCAGTGCCGTCCAAGAGATTCACAAGCTTGCAGATGAGACATTACCTGAAACAATCAGCGGCAATCTCTTAGGAACCGCTGACGTCTTTAAAGAGACTTTTAGTAATTTGGGGACTCTTTTGCTTGTAACACTTTTTGTGATCTATGTTGTCTTGGGAATTTTATATGAAAATTTTTTTCACCCGCTAACTGTGATGTCAACACTCCCACCGGCAGCTCTTGGAGGGCTTCTCTCCCTTCTTCTGTTTAGACTGCCTCTCTCTCTTTACGCTTTTGTTGGGGTTATCATGCTCCTTGGCATTGTGATGAAAAACGGGATTATCCTCATTGACTTTGCCAATGCCAAGATCGACAAAGAAAAAAAAGACGTCGATGAGGCGATCTATGAAGCGTGCATAACGCGCCTACGCCCCATCCTCATGACAACGGTTGCAGCGCTCATGGGAGCTGTTCCCATTGCTCTTGGCGTTGGCGGCATGACAGCTCTTAGTCGAAGGCCTCTTGGTATTGTCATCATCTTTGGATTAATCTTTTCCCAAGTATTGACACTCTACTTCACCCCGATTATCTTCATTGAAGTTGAGCGGCTACGAGAGAAGTGGTTCCAAAAACCAACACGTGAAAAAGAGTAGAACTCGACTTTGTTACTTTTTGGGACCGAAGGCCTCTAGATGAACCTAATGAGCACAGACTGCTTTTTGAGTCTTTTCCCGCATCTTTCGGAACAATGAAGCAGTGCTACTTACTCAAGTATGTCCTGCTTCATTGCTCCAAAATCTGCGAAAAAATCCTTCAAAAATCAGCTATGTGCTCATTAAGGGATAGGTTCATATTAGACCAAACGCCCCCCTGTATACCCAAACAACTTGAAAAGTTGGTTTTTGGCGTCGTCGGGCGGCCACCAAATTTGTTCCCACCTGCATCGCTAAACTTTTTAAGTTTAGCTGCTTCGGCGTCGGCTCCGCCTGACCAAATTTGAGGCGCCTCCTTGCCAAATTCCCAACTTTTCAAGTCATTTGGGTATAAAAAAAAGTTGAAATTTAAAAAAGAAAAACTTTGTTGTTTTTATTTTAATGAGTGAATAAAATCGTCTCCTTGTTCGGTATACGTATATATCCAAGAGCAGAAGAAAAATATGTTTCACAAGTTAGCAAGAAAGCATTACTCGCTCTTATCGGAGCAGTCATATCCGGTCTCATACGGACAAGAGGGGGTGTATCTCAACCTCAATATCAATAGTAATAGCCAAAACCCGTATAAGCTATATCCAGAACAAAACAATCTCGCACTAAAAGAAAAGTATCTCAAGATCCTACACCATTTCTCCCAAGAGGCGCTGCTGAAAAAAGAGCAGATTCAATTTGCTCAAGGGACAGCCGATGCTATCGATCTAATCATTCGCGTCTTTTGCGAGCCGAGTGAAGACTCTATTCTAGTTACAAATCCTACCTTCTCTTACTACGCCTATCGAGCGCGTGTTCAAAATGTTCTAGTTCAAGATGTTCCTCTACTTGGCAACAACCTGAACCTGCTGAATGTAGAAAAAATCATCCTTTCCTCTGCAAAAGTTCTTTTTTTAGCAACTCCCAATAACCCTGTTGGGACAAGCCTGAATCTTTTCCAGATAGAAGAAATTCTTCAGGGATTTCAAGGCATTGTTGTTGTCGATGAAGCGTATATCGAATGGACAAAAAACTCTTCTGCCCTCAAGTGGATAGGTAAGTATGATCATCTCATCGTCCTGCGTACTTTTTCAAAAATCTGGGGCCTAGCCGGCGTGCGCTGTGGGGCTCTGATCGCAGACGAATCGATTATTCGGGCAATCACATTAACCCAGAATCTTTTCCCACTACCCACCCCCATTGCAGATCTTGTTTACAGCCATCTCGACGATTTAAAAACTCTTGCTCAAGATGCTGCTCAAATGCATGATTTAAAAAGAGATTTTATCAATTTTCTTCGAACATTAAAAATGGTAAAAAAAGTCTACCCAGGGGATGCCAACTTCCTGTTGATAGAATTTCAAAAAGCTGAGCTAGTCGAAAAGAAATTGGGAGAAGCTAAAATTTTAGTTACAAATGGCTCCTATGCATTGCCAAACACCCTGAGAATTTCTATAGGAACTCCAAGCCAGATGTGTTTATTGAAAAAAAATCTCCTTTTAATGGACCTTTAGCTCGACTTTGTAACTTTTTGGGCTTGACGGCCTCGAGATATTTGTTCTTAGCGTTGTTTATTTTCTAAGGAAGGGGTTAAAAAACCCTTCCTTAGAAAATAAACAGCTGAGTTTGGCCATAGGCCAAACGGCCAAGAGCAAATAGACGAGGCAGGCGGTCCCCAAAAGTTGCACAGTCGAGTTTAGAGTTTATACGTTTCAAGGATCACCAAAGGAACGTGTAAGATAAAGCCGTCTTGGCTCTTCTCAATTTTCATGAATTTACCCACGCTTTCTAAGCACTGTTCTGGGGTTGTCTTTGTCATCCCGTGAAGCTTATACATGAATAGCCCAAGATCCTGAAGATTCTTGAATACCCACGGATAATCTAAAGAGATAAAACGAGGCTTTGAAAATCCAGAAATAGCACAGAGCGAACGAGCAAAATGCTCCGTTAAAAAGGCAACTTCATGTCCGATTATTGAAAAAAGCGCCACCTCTGCATCAAAATAGTCAGCGAATGTAGACCCTGAAAAGACATCGCAAATTAAAATGCGTCCTCCTGTTTTGAGAAGATCCCTAAAGTTTGCAAACGCTTGCGTTTTATTCGAGCAGTGGTGAAACGCACCGAGTGACCAGACGGCATCAAACGACCCTTTCTCATGCACAAGAATCTCATTTTCATGCAACAAATCCGCTCCCACTTGGATTGTACGAAGATCTGCTATATTAGATGTCTTTAGATTTTCAAGTTGATCCTCAGACGGATCTGTTGCCACAAGTTCTTTGACTAAAGGCGCTAAAATTTTCGTATAAAGCCCACTCCCAGAGCCTACCTCCAAAAACTTCTCGCCTTTATTTGGCTTGATGTATGCTAGATTTATTGCAACTTCAACAGCCCGGACATCTGGGAAATCACTCAGCGCTTCAGTATACAATTGAGCTCTTTGTCCAAAAAATCCCGTAGCCACTGTCATGCTATTCTCCCTAAAAAACCTCCCGATTCAGAAGGCAAACGCAAAGACTATGGCAGTTTTGTCAAGACAAGTAAATAAAAAATGCTATTCATCTGGCGAAGAAAAACCCGGTTTATCATCAAACGTGTAGAGATTTTGCACTCCAATGACATCAGACCCAGCATGCAGAAGCTTAGAAAGTAGCTGGACAACCTCTTCTTGTAATAGCGGCTGATTTTTTGACTTGTGGCGAAACCTGCAGCGCCACTGATCGACACAAAACGTCTCTTTCTGTCCATGAGGAAAGAGCCTTGCACCGCGATTAGTTATCAGGGTTAAGTGTAAAGGGTCAACTGGGACGGCACGCATTGTATTCACAAACTGTTCCCTGTGCTGTGCATAGAAAAAAACGTCTGTTCCAACACAGACGCGTTTGTGCACCGCGTGTTTGTGCTCTGTCGGCAAAGAGACGATTTTACTCTCTTGTTTTACATGGAAGTGAACAGGCGCCAATTTCTCTGGGTGCTTGCCCAAATTTTTAATCACAGCTTTAGCAAATTCAGAGGTTCCAACTTTGAGCTTACTTGTCCCCTCTTTAAAAATGTCATAAGTGTGGATCCCTTGCTCGATGGTCGCAAGCCAACCATTCTGGATTCTCATCGCAATGTCTATCTCACCCAAATAAATAAGCATTAAAACAGCAGCTTGAATCAGCCCAGAAGGGTTAGCAAGGTTTTGTCCAGCGCGCCTTGGCGCTGAACCGTGAATTGCCTCAAACATGGCGCCGTGATCTCCAATATTTGCGGACCCTGCAAGCCCGACCGAACCTGAAATTTGTGCGGCTACATCCGACAAAATATCGCCATAAAGGTTAGGCAAGACGATGACATCAAAAAGCTCTGGGGTGTCTGCAAGTTTTGCAGCTCCAATATCGATAATCCAGTGCTCATTTTCAATGTCGGGATACTCAAGTGCAATCCGATCAAAAGTTTTATGAAAAAGGCCATCGCTGATCTTCATAATATTGTCTTTGGTAAAACAGGTCACCTTCTTACGATTCTGCTGCCGAGCGTATTCAAAAGCGTAGCGAATAATCTTTTCGGAGCCAGGTTCTGAGATCAGTTTTATAGCGCAAGAGACATCAGGGGTCTGCCGATACTCAATGCCTGTATAGAGGTCCTCTTCATTTTCGCGAATAATAACAACATTCATTTTAGGATGTTTTGTCACAACAAAGGGTGAATAAGAGATGCAGGGACGAACATTCGCATAAAGACCAAGCGCTGTACGTATCGTCACATTTAAACTCTTAAATCCGCCGCCTTGAGGTGTTGTAATCGGCGCTTTTAAAAAAGCTTTTGCATGGCGGATTGTCTCCCACGTCTCTTGCGCAATACCTGAGAGCTCTCCTTTTAAGTAGACCTTCTCTCCAATTTCAATCGGAGAATAATCAAAATCCGCTCCAGCCTCTTTTAAAATCTCAAGAGTGGCCTGCATAATTTCAGGACCAATCCCATCGCCAAAAGCGACTGCAATCGGAAGTTTAGCCATAAAAGTCTCCTTTTTTGAGGATCCTAATTGTTTTTTTTGAAGACTGCAACTAAAATTACCTGTATATTAGACGTTTTGCGGAACCTGCTTTGTTTGAAAAATTCGAAGATTTTCTCGCCGATTTTTAGAAACTGCAAGCAGTTTCGTATCGCGCGAGGGAGCCGCCTCCAGAGAGTCGGCAAGTGAGCAAGATAAAAAACTGCGAGAAAAGAACGAATTTGGCAAACAAATGAGGTTATGCAAGATGTCTATTATGCTCATGGATACGACAGAAATAAAAAAACTGCTTGACGAGCAGCGAGCCTACCTCAATGCGTTCTATGACACCCTCTCTCTTTCGCAAGCGACGGATTTTATTCAAACGTGTCTGGATTGTTCTGGACTGATTATTCTTGCAGGAGTTGGTAAAAGCGGAATCATTGCAGAAAAAATTGCAATGACACTTATCTCGACCGGCACACGCGCCCTCTCTCTGCCTCCAACAAATTTTCTCCATGGAGATATTGGCATCATCTCCCCAAATGACCTGCTGATTTTAATCAGTAAAAGTGGAGAGACAGAAGAGCTACTCCATCTTGTTCCTTTTGTAAAAAGACGGGGAGCTAAAGTGTTAGCCATGGTCTCCGCTCCTCACTCAAAACTTTCTCAAGAGGCCGACCTTTCCATTTATTTACCTGTGACAAAGGAGTTGTGTCCCTTTGACCTTGCTCCCACAACATCGACTGCGGTACAACTCAATTTTGGCGATATTCTCGCTATGGCTCTTATGCGCGCAAAAGGAATCACCCTTGATGAGTATGCCCTCTCCCACCCTGCTGGATCCATTGGGAAAAAAGTGACCTTGACGGTTGAAGATGTGATGGTGAAAGACGAGAATCTTCCCTGCTGTTATCCAGGTGATCTTCTTGTCGATGTCTTAGTTGAGCTCTCAAGTAAAAAACACGGCTGTCTGATTATTATCAATGAAGAGCGAGATTTTCTTGGAATCTTCACTGATGGCGACCTAAGACGCGCCCTACAAAAGCACAGCTCTTCAGTTTTAGAACAAAAAATTGAGACACTGATGACAACAACTGCTCAAACAATCGATAAAAAGAGTTTGGCTTGGGATGCAATGAAGTTAATGCGACGCCCTTCCAAACAGTGGATCTCGACCCTTCCTGTGGTTGAAGAGAAAAAATTGATTGGTATAATTCGAATGACAGACATTATTCAAACAGGACTATAGCATGGATCTCTCTATTTTTTTTATTATAGCAATTTTCATTGCTGGATATGCAGCCATTATCTTCGAGCACACAATCAAAATTAACAAAACAGCAAGTGCACTAATTATCGCCGTGATCTGCTGGGCAATCTATTTTCTTGGAAGAAGAGCTCCTCTTGCAGAAGACCTGAGTCAATTTTCTATTCACGTCTCAGACATCTCACAAATCATTTTTTTCCTCTTTGGCGCGATGACACTTGTTGAACTCATTGATTCTCATAAAGGTTTTAAAATCATCACAGATATTATTGAAACAACATCGAAAAAAAAGATGCTCTGGGTCATCACGTTCCTCACCTTTTTCCTCTCCTCTGTCCTTGATAATTTAACGACAACGATCTTGATGATCTCACTTTTGCGCAAACTGGTTCCTCATAAAGATGAGCGGATGCTGATCGGCTGTATTGTGGTCATTGCAGCTAATGCGGGAGGTGCGTGGACGCCAATTGGGGATGTAACGACAACAATGCTCTGGATTAATGGCCAACTCTCTACGACGGCTGTTATGCGCGCGCTATTTATCCCAAGTTTAGTCTCCGTTATGGTCCCTCTTTTCTACTTCTCATCCCGATTAAAAGGAACATACCCCCCAATTAAATCGATCAAGGCCGAAAAGAGAGAACCCGGCTCACGCCTGGTCTTCTGGGTCGGTATTGGCGGTCTTATCTTTGTTCCTATTTTTAAAACCTGGACAGGCCTTCCTCCTTTTATGGGCATCTTAATCAGCTTAGGCGTTCTCTGGCTCATTACCGATCTGATCCATCGCAAATACCCGGAGAGAGAAAAGCTACGCGTGCCGAGCATCTTAAGTCGGATTGACACCTCTTCTGTTCTCTTCTTTTTGGGCATCCTACTCGCTGTATCGTCACTAGAAGCTGCAGGCGTTCTGAGGTACATTGCGGTATGGCTAGGTGAGACGATCGGGTCTCTCCCATTAATTGCAACAGCGATTGGACTCTTTTCGGCCCTCATCGACAACGTTCCTCTTGTTGCCGCAACCATGGGAATGTATCCCCTCTCAACCTTCCCAATCGATGCACCATTATGGCATATGATTGCCTATGCAGCAGGAACCGGCGGCAGTATCTTGATCATCGGATCGGCCTCTGGCGTTGCATTAATGGGACTTGAAAAAATTGATTTTGTCTCTTATATGAAAAAGGTAAGCCTCCCAACGCTTGCTGGTTTTTTAGCGGGGATGGGGGTCTATTTACTCCTAAATTAGGAAGCTGATGGATATTTTTTGGATGCTGCTCGTTTTTGTTATTGGCTATTTGGCTATTATCTTTGAACATGTTGTCCGTATCAATAAAACAGCCAGCGCCCTCTTCATTGCGGTTGCCTGTTGGGCACTCTTTTTTCTCACAAGAAGCGTACCCCTTATGGAAGAGCTGCACATCTTTTCCGAGCACGTAGCAAGTATCTCTCAAATCGTCTTTTTTCTCCTTGGCGCAATGACATTAATTGAGCTTGTCGATGCCCATAAAGGCTTTCGCATCATCACCGATGTTATCCAGACAACATCTAAGACAAAACTGCTCTGGGTAATCTGTTTTTTAGCTTTTGTCTTTTCAGCTATCCTTGACAACTTAACAACAACCATCCTGATGATTTCGCTTTTGCGTAAACTCATCCCTCATAAAGAAGACCGCCTGCTGATTGGCTGCCTTGTTGTTGTTGCGGCAAATTCCGGCGGTGCCTTTAGCCCAATTGGAGATGTGACGACAACCATGCTCTGGATTAACGGCCAAGTCTCAACCCTTGCTGTGATCTCCTCCCTATTTATTCCAAGCCTTGTTTCGCTTCTAGTTCCACTTTTCTACTTCTCTTTTGTCTTCCATGGAAACTACCCTGTGATCAAACATCTCAAAAAAGAGGCAAAAGAACCTGGCTCTACACTTATTTTCTGGGTTGGTATGGCAGGACTTCTCTTTGTTCCTGTCTTTAAAGCATGGACGGGCCTCCCTCCATTCATGGGAGTTTTAATCAGCCTCTCTGTTCTATGGCTCTTAACTGACATCTTACATGAAAAATATCCCGAACGGGAGCGGCTGCGTGTGCCGAGCATTTTAAGCCGCATTGATGCAGCCTCGATTCTCTTCTTTCTTGGGATCTTACTTGCCATTACAGCTCTGGAAACTGCAGGCATCCTCAATCACGTTGCCCTCTTTCTTAACGAGCAGCTCCCTTCAGAAGCCCTCATTGCAATTGCTATAGGCCTCTTCTCTGCCATTATCGATAACGTTCCCCTTGTAGCTGCGACGATGGGGATGTACCCCCTCTCTCAATATCCTATCGACTCTAGCTTCTGGCATATGATCGCCTATGCAGCAGGAACCGGTGGCAGCGTTCTGATCATTGGATCCGCAGCAGGTGTTGCACTGATGGGCATTGAAAAAGTCTCCTTTTCCAGCTACGTGAAAAAAATGAGCCTCCCCGCCCTTGCCGGCTTCCTCGCAGGAATGGGGACCTACGTGTTGCTGAATTGAGCATAAGAATCGGCAAAAGCAGAAAAACCCTCTTTCTTAAACATTTGAAGATCTTCGATAAATAATTTAAGAAGAGGTTCTAGAATTTCTTCCACGTGCCACACCTGAGGGATTTGCTCTGAAAGGGAAGTTGCTGGTTGATCTAGTTGTGCAAGACTTTTCTGATCAATATTTAGGTTCATGCCAATTCCGACAATAACACAAAGAACATCCTTTAAGGCGACTGTCTCAACAAGCACCCCCGCTACCTTTTTCTTCTCTAAAAGCAAGTCATTCGGCCACTTAATTTTTGGGGAGAAACCTTTTTTTTTCAATACTTGAGCACAACAAAGAGTTGTAAACTGCGCCATGTGTTTAACAATAGAAGAATCTTGCGGCAGAAAAAAACAGAGCGACACGGCGAGGTTGCCTTGTGGAGACAACCACTTTTTTCCATACGTTCCATGTGCAGAGGACTGCTCATCTGCTATCACACACGTTAATCGATCTTGAGCAAAAGTTGTCGCTTGTGCTTTTGCAAAACGGTTTGTCGAGTCGATCTTTTCAAAATGAAAATAATTAATATTTTTATACTGCATTGCTCTTAAAAATGAGTATACTGAAATCTATGACTTGGGACCATAGGTATTTACGACGGATCGACTTTCGAACAATCCCGATTGTCCTTCTCCTCATGCTGATCAGCCTTTTTGTCATCTCAGCAACAACGCATCAAAGTGAAACAGACCCCTTCCTAACCCCCGCTGTCATCACACAAATCCGCTGGTTTGCGATCGGATGGGCGGTCTATCTCTTTTTTGCCGCACTTGATTATAATAAGTTTAAAAACTGGACGTGGCCCCTCTATGTGGGAATGCTCTTTTTGCTCTTTGGACTCTACTTTACAACACCTATCCAGAATGTGCAGCGCTGGTATCGCATTGCAGGAATTGGCTCATTTCAACCCTCTGAGCTTGCCAAATTAATTGTTGTAATGGCAATCAGCTGGTTTTTAGATCACAAAAGTTCCAGTATGCACAGTAAACGCTCTGCTTTCCAAGCCCTTATCATCCTCCTAATCCCCTTTTTTTTGATCCTCAAACAGCCCGATTTAGGTACAGCCCTTGTCCTCTATCCGATCGCCCTTGTGATGTTCTACTTTGGAGGGATTAATCAAAGAGTTATTCGCTGGATGACAATTGGGGCAATCGGAGCCCTTACCTTCGTCTCTTTGATGTTCCTAAACATCTTGTCTCATGAAGAGATGCGCCCGTACGTCACAACCGTTCTCAAAGAGTACCAGTATGAACGACTCAACCCCAACACATACCATCAAAAGGCGTCTCAAACAGCCATCGCCCTTGGCGGTATTACCGGAAGCGGCTGGCGCAAAAGCGACTTTACAGGGAAACAGTGGCTGCCAGCAAGCTCTACCGACTCTGTCTTTGCAGCCTATGCCGAAGAATTTGGCTTGATTGGCGTCTTTTTTCTGCTTCTTCTCTTTTTTGGTTTAATCTATTTCAGCTTTCAGGTAACAGCAATAGCTAAGGATCGTTTTGGCAGGCTTTTGTCTGCGGGAATTGCGGTCTACTTGAGTATGCATGTGATTGTCAACATCGGTATGATGACAGGCTTCCTACCCATCACAGGGGTTCCCTTGCTCCTTGTGACCTATGGCGGCTCTTCGATCTTATCGACCATGATGGCACTCGGAGTATTACAAAGTATTTATAGCAGAAGGTTTATGTTTTAATATGATCAATCAACACCCTTTTTTTACACCTGGTGCCTGGCTCGGTGAAGGCAAAATTCGACTCAGTATGGTCGAAGAGGAACTCGGGTTTTTTACTCGCTGGAACATCTCACAAGATGCAGAAAAAAACATTGAAGGCGTCCAAGAGATTCAAGTTAAAGGGCTCTCTGACATTATGTTTAACCAGTTTGTTTTTTTTGACATCCTCCATGACAAATTCAAGATCAAACTGGAAAACCAAGCGCTAGGAAAAGTTGAAGGCACAGGAATCCTGACAGACAACTTAATTGCGTGGGAGTTTCGCGCCCCTGAAATGGGTTTTGAAGGATTTGAATTTTATGAAAAACAGCCCGACAACAGCTATTTAATGCGCGCAGAGTATGCGACGACCGACCAGTTCCGCACAATCATTCAAGGCAAGGTGTGGCAGCAGAGCCTCCCTAAGGAGAATTCATGAGATTATGGCTTATCGTTTTTTGTTTAGTGACGTCTGTAACGCTCTTTGCAAGACCGGCTATTATGACCCGTTCCACCTTTGAAAATATTGAGGTGGGAACATCTTTGGCTGATTTAGAGGGTTGTATTGGGAAACCAGCTTCTGTCTGTCGTGTCGATGATGAGACAGAAGAGTTTAAGTACATCGAGCGGTTTAACGTCGGTGCAGAGCTGAATACGGAAAATCAGTATTTTCTTACTGTGCGCAATGGCCAAGTCATTGCCAAGCGCGTTGTCTACTTTGTCCCTCCCTCCTACGACCTGATCTACAAGGAAGATCCGAACAACCTTGTTAATTAACGGCGACTGTGGTGAGAACGTGAACGTGAACGAGGTGGACTCTCTAAGTCTTCATAATGAACAGTTCTAGGTCGTCCCACGCGCTCTGCCTTTTCAGCCGTAAGCTCAGCGGTCCCACGGCACTGACTTCCGACAAGCGCCATTAACGCAAAAAAAGTGGCACTTCCTGCCAAAACCGTTATGACAAGCGGTGCGGCAAAGATCAGAGAGACCACAAGAGCAACTGTGGAAATAAGTACGGTTAACGTCAAGGAAACGGACGTGCAATTTGTCCACGAAGCAACAGAAGATGCAGCAGATGGCTGTACCATAAAAACTC
>Ga0207073_1121_pt2 | contig 13251 bp, 10 predicted proteins | sample Alteio_BWMinHeat_65_FD_153575 | JGI IMG/M metagenome (GOLD analysis project Ga0207073, IMG submission 153575) | Enriched cells from forest soil in Barre Woods Harvard Forest LTER site, Petersham, Massachusetts, United States -... | ecosystem: Environmental > Terrestrial > Soil > Temperate forest >...
ACTCCAAACATGTACAAAGTCGAGGTAAGGGGAGAGTGTTATGAAATTATCTGATTATGTGATCGATTTTTTTGCAAAACGAGGAGTTAAGTATAATTTTTTAATTTCTGGAGGTGCTGTTATTCACCTTGTCGATTCAACACGGAAGCATCCCGATATGGAATATATTTGTACCCAACATGAACAGGGGGCAGCTGCTGCTGCCGACATGTATGCGCGCGTATCGGGGAATTTAGGATTGACGATGACGACAAGCGGGCCTGGTGCTACAAACATCTTAACCTCTGTCTGTAATGCTTATTTTGATTCGATTCCGATGATCTGTGTGACAGGCCAAGTGGCCCGTTTTCGCATTCGCAAAAGTACCAAGTTGAGGCAGAGGGGCTTTCAGGAGACTGATGTTGTTGCGGTTTTTTCCCCGATCACAAAGTATGCACAGCTCGTTCTGGATCCTTTGATGATTCGCTATGAACTAGAAAAAGCTGTTTATTTGGCACAGGAGGGGAGGCCAGGGCCTGTTTTATTAGATATTCCCGATGACCTGCAGCGGGTAGAGATTGATCCTGAAGCATTAGAAGGTTTTGTTCCGCCACACAAAGAAGATCTTGATCTGACGTGTAAAATAGAAGAATTACTTGCGATGATAGAAAGCGCAGCGCGGCCGGTGATAATTTTGGGGGCTGGCGTCCATTGTGCCAAAGCAGAAGAGATGGCGCGCGCGTTTGTTCATTTTTTCAAGATTCCTGTGGCGTTAACGTGGGGAGGCGCTGACTTGCTTGCTCACGCAGACCCCTTAAATATCGGGTGTGTTGGGGTCTGTGGCCCGCGCGCTGGCAATTTGGCTTTGCAACATGCTGATTTGATTATTGCTATGGGGACAAGACTTTCTCAGATGGTGACAGGAGGGAAACAAGATTTATTTGCGCCTCATGCTCAAAAGGTTATGGTTGATATTGATCCGGAGGAGGCTGTGAAATTTGGTCCGGAGACATTTTGTTTGGATCTTTTTATTCAGACAGATCTTAAGGCTTTTTTCGAAGGATTCCAGAAGCTGAAAATGCAAGAACCGATCGATCGACTTTCTCATTGGAGAGAGTCTATTCACGGGTGGCACAAGAGATACCCGATTTGTCCTGAGAGCTATTACGCAAAAGTTGCGCGGGTGAACCCGTATGTCTTTATTAAAGAGCTCTCTAAAGTCTGTAAAGAGGGGGATCAAATTATTTCCGACACAGGGGCAAATGTCAGTTGGACAATGCAAGCTTTTGAGACAAAAAAGAATCAGCGCCTCTATTCAGCATGGAATAACACCCCTATGGGTTACTCGCTGCCGGCAAGTGTGGGAGCCGCTCTTGCAACAGATGCGCAGATTATCTGTATTATTGGCGATGGGGGGTTGATGATGTGTGTCGAGGAGCTTGGCACCGTACGACGCCACGACTTACCCATTAAAATTTTCTTATTTAATAATCGAGGTCACGGCATCCAGAAACAGACAATTGATACATGGCTTCACTCTAAATACGCAGCGGTGGATCAGGCGACAGGGCTCTACTTCCCAGATTATCAGAAAATCGCAGAGGCGTTTCATCTGCCGTATGTCTGTCTTAAAGAGCATTCTGATTTGAGGGATAAGATTCAAGAGGTCATGAAGCTTGATGGTCCCGTTTTTTGTGATGTTGAGATGATAGAGAATCAGAAAATTGTACCGATGCTGAAGTTCGGATCTGGCCTGGAAGATTTAGATCCTAGGCTTTCTACAGAAGAGCTCGCAACAATTGCTGCAGAATGTTCTATCCCAGAACTTGTGACAACTTCGTAAGATGCAAAAAAAAGCAGTTATTATCTCAGCCTCAAGCGATATTGGAAGAGCCCTTGCAACTCACTGGTCCTCTTTAGGCTGGAGCGTTTATGGAACGTATCGGACAAGAGGAAAAGAAGATGATGCGCTTTTTTCTCGAGGCCATCTGACGTTTTGTGACATCCTAAAAAAGGATTCTATTCGCTCTGCTGCAGAGGTGTTAATTGAACAGGTAGGCGCCTGGGATGTTCTTGTCTTTGCAGCAGCCTCTTTAGATCCGATTGGCCCCTTTTTAGAGACGGAATTTGATGCGTGGGAAAAGAGTGTTGAGCTCAATTTTTTACGGCAGATGGAGCTTCTACATTTTCTACTTCCTTACAGGAACCTCAGAGCAGAATTGTCTCCTACAGTGATTTTTTTTGCAGGGGGCGGCACAAATGGAGCCGTTGTTAATTACACAAGCTATGCCATTTCAAAACTTGCCTTAACAAAAATGTGTGAATTTCTCGATGCAGAGATTCCCGACACTCGTTTTGCGATCATAGGGCCTGGTTGGGTAAAGACTAAAATTCATGAGGCGACACTTTCGGCTGGATTTGCAAAAGCGGGAGTTGCCTATAACAAGACAGTAGAAAAAGAGAGTTGGGTGCCGATGAGTGAGGTTGTTGCTTGCTGTAGTTGGGTGGCTCAAAGTTCTTCTCCAGGACTTGGGGGAAGGAATTTTAGCGTTGCAGATGATGCGTTTGGAACTGAGGCTCTTGAGCGTGCCTTAGAAAAAGATAAAGATATGTATAAATTACGCAGAGGGAAAAATTCGTGGAAACCTTAACTCGACTGTGTAACTTTTTGGGATCGCCTGCCTCGTCTATTTGCTCTTGGCCGTTTGGCCTATGGCCAAACTTAGCTGTTTATTTTCTAAGGAAGGGGTTTTTAACCCCTTCTTTAGAAAATAAACAACGCCAAGAACAAATATCTCGAGGCCTGCGGTCCCAAAAAGTTACACAGTCGAGCTTAAGAGTAAAAGCTGCTGTATTAAGAGAAATTGCAAAGCCGCTACGGATTGAAGAAGTTGAGCTTCCTCCGCTCGAGCGAGGTCAGGTTTTAGTAGAAATTCATTATACGGGGCTCTGTCACAGCCAGCTTAATGAGATTTATGGGCGTAAAGGCGAGGATCGGTACCTGCCCCACACGCTTGGTCATGAGGGGAGCGGTGTTGTTCTTGGAACAGGGGAAGGGGTAACGAAGGTCTTCGCCGGTGATCACGTTGTCATCTCGTGGATTAAAGGGAAGGGGCTTGATGCGCAAGGCCCTACCTACAAGTCCGCTACAGGTCTTGTTAATTCCGGTCCGATCAGCACATTCTTAACACACGCGATTATTGCAGAAAATCGGCTGACTCCCATTCCCAAAGAGATCTCTCTTAGAGAAGCTGCACTCTTTGGTTGTATGATTCCAACGGGAGCTGGTGTTATTTTTAATGAGATGAAGATCTGTTCTGGTCAATCGTGTGCCATTTTTGGGATGGGGGGGATTGGCTTATCTGCGCTCATTGCAGCGCGCTATGCAGGAGCTTATCCTTTAATTGCTGTCGATGTCATCGAGGAGAAACTGCACAAATCTTTAGAATGTGGAGCCACTCACGTCTTCAATAGTCGTTCTCCGACGTTTGATCAAGAGTGGAGAGAGCTTGCTCCAGAGGGTGTCGACTATGCTCTAGAATCCTCAGGAAATAAGAGAGCTATGGAGAGGGCCTTTTCTTCTGTTAAAGCAAAAGGAGGTCTCTGTATTCTTGCTGGTAATTTACCAAAGGGAGAAAAAATTGAAATTGATCCTTTTGATCTGATAGCCGGACGCAGGCTGCAGGGAACTTGGGGAGGGGCAAGTCTCATTGAAGAAGATATTGAGCGCTATTGTGCACTTTCTGTTAACCGCGACTTAAACTTTTCTCAACTTATTAGCCATGAAGTAAAATTGGAAGAGATTAATGAGTTAATTCAACTACTAATCCAAGGCAAAGTCACTCGAGGCATTGTCTCTTTACACCATTAAGGAAAAATATGTATTTATCGACAACAATGGAAACGCTTTTACTCGAGCTCCCAACAATGACACAGCAGCATGCGCCGTCTCATGCAGCATATCAACTATTAAAAAAAGTTGCGCGCAACGAGGTGATCTCTTTATTTTCCACAGATGTACAAGCCCCCTCTTCTTTTGCTCCTTTTGGGCAGATCCATTTTCCTTATATCAAGATGGGAGCAATTGACTCACTCGATCTATTTGGGTTAGATGAACTGATTATTTTTAGTTTTTATTGGAAAAATAGAAACTGTTATAAAAAGGCACTTGATATTGGTGGTAACATTGGCCTCCACTCGATCATCCTCAATCTATGCGGCTTTTTTGTTGACGTCTATGAGCCAGATCCGCTTCATTTTTCCATTCTTCTTAAAAATTTAGAGCAGAATCTGTGCACGCGCGTTGTGCCACACAATGCCGCTGTATCCAATAAAAATGGGAAGGCTCATTTTACACGTGTTCTTGGCAACACGACAGGGAGCCATTTGACTGGGTCTAAAGAGTCTTATGGGGAAAAAGAGACAATTGTCGTAGACGTTCAAGATATTAAAGAGATTGTCAACTCTGTTGATTTAATCAAGCTAGATGCCGAAGGACATGAAAAAGAGATTCTTTTTGACCTTACTGCAGAGAATTGGAAGAGTATGGATGCGATGATCGAAGTTGGAAGTCAGGAGAATGCACACGGTATCTTTGCTTATTTGCAGAAGATCGGTGTCAATGCCTTTTCTCAAAAAACAGGCTGGAAGCAAGTCTTTTCCCTACAAGATCTTCCAACAAGTCATCGAGAGGGGAGTCTTTTTATTACTTCAAAATCTACAATGCCTTGGGGATAATATTCGTGAGTGATTATTTAATTATTGGAGCTGGAATTGTTGGTCTTGCAACCGCCTATCAGTTAAAACAGAGTGAGCCGAATGCCCGGATCACTCTGTTAGAAAAAGAGAGCGGTCCGGCATATCATCAAACCGGCAATAATAGTGGGGTCGTTCACTCCGGTATCTATTATAAACCGGGCTCTCATAAAGCACGCCACTGTATGGAAGGGCGGCTCGAATTATTACAATTTTGTGATAGACATGGCATCGCCTATCGAAAGATGCACAAGCTCATTGTGGCAACAGAAAAAGAAGAGTTGCCTCGGTTGCATGAAATTTATGCACGTGGTCTTGCTAATGGTGTTGCAGATAGTGCACTTCTTTGTAGAGAAAAGGTCCTAGAGATTGAACCTCACATTCAAGCTGTAGAGGCAATTCATATCCCTTCATGTTATGTGATTAATTATCGAAACGTTGCACAAAAGCTTGTCCAATTGTTACAGAGTTTGGGGTGCGAAATTCTTTTTCACGAAAAGGTGATTGGTATAAAAAATGATTCTGTAATAACAGAGAATCGCTCTTACTTCGCTAAAAAAATCATCAACTGTGCAGGGCTTTTCTCTGACCGTATCGCCAGACTCAACTCTTTACAAAAAGAGCAGCAGATTCTTCCCTTTCGAGGAGAGTACTATGAGCTCACAGAAAAGCGGTGCACTCTTGTCAATGGGCTCATCTATCCCGTCCCTGATCCACAATTTCCCTTTCTCGGGGTCCATCTGACGCGCATGATCGATGATCGGGTTGAGGCGGGACCAAATGCAGTATTGGCTTATGCACGCGAGGGGTATAAGAAAAGTGATCTGAATTTTAAGGACCTTACAGAGATGCTCACTTACCCCGGCTTCTGGTCCATGGCACGGCGTTATTGGGATGTTGGTCTTCAAGAGCTCTATCGCTCTTGGAGCAAAAAAGCTTTTGTACGCACTCTTCAAAAACTCATGCCGACACTACAAGGAGAGGATCTGATTCGGGGAGGCTCTGGCATCCGGGCTCAACTTGTGACGCGCCAAGGGAGAATGGTTGATGATTTTTCGTTTGTCAGGGAAGGGAACTGTTTGCATGTTCTCAATGCTCCATCTCCTGCTGCAACGGCAAGCTTCTCTATAGGACGATACATCGCTGAAACGATAAAAAATTAATTGATTTTATACCCAAGATGATTCAAAACTTGGTTTTGGGCTTTGGCTTGTCCTTAAATCCGAATTTTGAATCACGTTGGGTATAACCTCGACTGTGCAAATTATGTGGAAGGCTATGTTTCGTTATCCGTTAGTAGTATTACTTGGTCTAACTACTTTATATGGAGCTGAACAAATTGGCATTATAGGGGGGAGCGATTTATCATTGTTCCCCTACGCAGCTTTTGTAGACCAGAATGGAATTGTTACTGATCTCAGCCCTTCTATACCCCTTTCATTTGGAGAAATTTTTAGTGTTGGGATCAATAGCATGGGGGCTGGAATTATCGCAGGACACTCAGGGGTGGCCCTTGTTGCTCCTAACGGGTCATTGACAATTGTCTCTGGAGGGACTTTTCCTGCAACAACCGGAGACTTTTCTAGTGCTGCAATTAATGATTCAGGGAAGGGGATCGTTGGTGGTCAAGATTCTATGACAACTTTTGCCTATGCAGCATTTATCGCCCCAGATGGAACTCCTACAAGTCTGGGAGGGAGTCTCTTCCCATCACAAGGAAACATTCGAAGCGTTGCGATTAATAACTCAGGGATTGGAATCATCGGAGGGGAGGATTCAGCTGGCCCCATTTCTACATATGCTGAACGCGTAGATGCTGACGGGACATTAATTCCACTTGTCGGTAGTCCATTACCTGTACGTGGATTCATTAGGAGTGTAGCAATTAATAGTTTAGGTTCAGGGATTATTGGAGGACAGGATGACAATGGGAATTTTAAATATGGAGGACTTGTCTCTCCAAATGCTTTTCTCACGCCGATTACAGGGCTCAATTTTTCATCGTCTCATGGATCTATTGCGTCAGTTGCTATTAGTGATACGGGGACTGCTATCATCGGAGGATTTACGATTGTTATTATCAGAAGTGCCTATGCTGCTCTAGTCTCCCCAGATGGTATAGCAAGAGAATTGTCCAGTAGTAACTTCCCCATGCTAGATGGAGTAATTTCTAGCGTAGCAATTAATAGTTCAGGGGAAGGCATTATAGGTGGGCAGAATTTGGGAATATCGGGTCCAGCGTATGCAGCTTTTGTCTCTCCACAGGGTATTTTAAGAGAGATCCCTCTCTCTACTGTTGTGCCGGATGGGGTGGTTTTCACTGTTGCAATTAATGAAGCAGGTCTTGGACTTATTGCCGCAGAAAGTGCTGGTATTTCAAATTATGCCGCACTTGTTGCGCCAAATGGCGTGCTCACACCTTTGACAGGAAATGGCTTCTCATCCACAAATCTAGTTATTCTACAAGTTGCTTTGAAAGAGGTCGCTATCCCAACGTCTATTGGCTCCTTGTGGAACGCCATTAACTCACAACTTGCAGCGGCCTACGCCCTGGAATCCCATTTGATCACCTCAATCGCTACGGACCCATTTGCTTTGAATGATCCTTGCTGTAACCAAGAATCCATTGCGTGCTCTACTCCTTATACACTTTGGCTCTCTCCTTTTGGCGCCTCTATCAAACAGAACGCAACAGGTTCTAACTCTTCTTTGCGAGATGATATTGGAGGTGCTCTTCTAGGCTTTGACTATCGCATTCCAGACTCCACGTTCCTTTTCGGTACAGGTATCGGCTACAGTTACAACAGTACCCATTATGGAAATGAACCAAATCGCGGCACCCTCCAAGAAGAGCTGCTCTTTGTTTATAGCGCCTATCAACGACAACATTTCTGGATCAATGCAGCCTTATGGGGCGGTCTTTACCAAATGACAAACAAACGCTACACACTCTCATCCATTCGCTCGACCACAGGCACAGACGGCTGGCTCTTCACACCGCACTTGGAAGTAGCGGCACCTCTATCCATTTTTGACGATGGAATACTCTCTTTTGAACCCTTTGCCATGGCAGACTTTGTTAACAATTGGCAGCACCATTTTACAGAACATGGAGCCTCAGGCCTCAACCTTCAGCTCACAGATCAATGGACCTCCGTCTTACGCAGCGAAGTAGGCTTCCGCTTCTACCAAGCGCTCAACTACTCCTACGGCACCCTGCTTTTGCAAGAAAAAGTGAGCTATATTAACCAGAAGCCGTTTCATGCAGGGTCTGTCACAACTTCTTTTGTGTCGTCAAGCTCAAGCTTCCCCATCGCTATTGGCAGCTCTCATATCCAAAACTTGGGCGGCTTCACCCTCCACGCCTCTTTTTTACCAAAAAACAACTCTCTTCCCTATGTATCCATAGACCTTTCCAAAGAGTCAGGTTTCCTCTATCGCGCCTACTTCCTTAACCTAGAAATAGGTAAAAATTTTTAGACTCCATTCTCTCGACTTTAAAGTCGAGACTCTCCCTAATTACAAATATCGGTTCTTGAGATAATCTTTAAAAGAAGGTATAATTTGGGTCAAAAAGGGTGAAAAATCAATGTCGACAGATCAGTTTTTTCAGTCTGAATACAAATATGGATTTGTCACAGATATTGAGATGGAGAGTATCCCTAAGGGGCTTTCAGAAGAGACAATCCGCAGAATCTCTGCGATTAAAAAAGAACCTGACTTTCTTTTGCAGTTTCGTCTAAGAGCTTTTGAAAAATGGAAGGGGATGAAAGAGCCTAATTGGGCCAAACTCGGCTACCCCCCTATCGACTATCAAAATATTTGCTACTATTCAGCTCCTAAAAAAAAACAGGCAATTAAAAGTTTAGATGAGCTCGATCCAGAACTTCTTCGTACATTTGAAAAGCTTGGGATTCCGCTCGATGAACAGAAACGTTTGTCGAATGTCGCTGTCGACATTGTTTTTGACTCGGTTTCGATTGGAACGACGTTTCAAAAAAAATTAAAAGAGGCAGGTGTTGTCCTCTGTTCGATTACAGAAGCCGTTGAGCTCTATCCGGAGCTTGTCGAAAAATATTTAGGCAGTGTTGTTCCGATTGGGGATAATTACTTTGCGGCTCTGAATTCTGCTGTCTTTTCCGATGGCTCTTTTGTCTATATTCCTAAAGGGGTTAAATGCCCGATGGAACTCTCTACTTACTTCCGCATTAATGACAAGGAGACAGGACAATTTGAGCGGACACTGATTATCGCAGAAGATGATTCTTATGTGAGCTACTTAGAGGGCTGTACAGCGCCGGCCTACGACAAGAATCAGCTCCATGCGGCGGTGGTTGAGCTTGTTGCGCGCGATAGAGCATGGATTAAGTATGCAACGGTGCAAAACTGGTATGCGGGCAATAAAGAGACGGGAGCTGGTGGTATTTTCAACTTTGTCACAAAGCGAGGGCGCTGTGCTGGCTTTAAGTCAAAAATTTCATGGACGCAAGTAGAGGTTGGCTCTGCGATTACGTGGAAATATCCGAGCTGTATCCTACAAGGCGATGAATCAGTTGGTGAATTTTATTCGGTTGCTTTAACAAATGGCAAGATGCAGGCAGATACCGGAACAAAGATGATTCACCTAGGGAAAAAGACCAGGTCAACGATTGTTTCAAAAGGCATTGCGGCAGACGCCTCGCGTAACAGCTATCGCGGGCTTGTTCATATTGCAAAACGGGCTGACGGGGCGCGCAACTACACGCAGTGCGACTCGATGCTTGTCAAAGATAAATGTTGTGTCACAACCTATCCGTATATTGAAGTTGGCAATCCGAGCTCTTCTGTTGAACATGAAGCGTCTACTTCAAAAATGAGCGCGGATCAGCTCTTTTATTTGCGCGCGCGTGGCATCTCTCAAGAAGAGGCGATTCATATGGTTGTGAACGGTTTTTGTAAGCGGGTGATCCAGGAGCTGCCTCTTGAATTTGCGGCAGAGGCTCAAAAATTATTGACCTTAAAATTAGAAAATTCGGTGGGCTAATGCTATTGATTAAAAAACTATGTGTGGAAATTGAAGGTAAAAAAATTCTAAAAAGTTTTGATTTGCAGGTCCTTCCAGGAGAGATTCACGCTTTAATGGGGCCAAATGGTGCGGGGAAATCGACACTTGCTAAAGTCCTGGCAGGTCACCCCGATTATGAGGTGACAAGCGGGGAGATTCTATTTCAAGGTAAGGATCTGCTCGAGCTAGATCCGGAAGAGCGCGCCCATCTTGGTCTTTTTATGAGTTTTCAGTACCCTCTGGAGATCCCGGGTGTTAGTAACGAGCAGTTTTTACATGCAGCGTATAACGCGTGTGCTAAAGCCTCGGGGAAAGAGCTCCTTTCAGAAGAGGCTTTTGAGAAAAAACTTGTAGAAAAAATGGCACTTGTTGAAATGCGCACAGAATTCCGAGGAAGATCGTTGAATGAAGGTTTTTCAGGAGGAGAGAAAAAGCGCAATGAGATCCTGCAGATGGCGTTACTTGAGCCCTCTCTTGCTATTTTGGATGAGACAGATTCAGGCCTGGATATTGATGCGATGCGGATTGTGGCGCGTGGGGTGAAGAGCTTGATGGATCCTACTCGGTCGCTCATTTTAATTACCCACTATCAGCGCCTGCTCGACTACATTCCACCCGATTTTGTTCACGTTGTACTCGATGGAACAATTGTTGAGTCAGGAAGTAAAGAACTTGCGTTGAAGTTAGAAGAGCGCGGCTATGATTTTCTCACCCCACAAGGCGCATCATGCTAGAGGCGCTAACATCTTTTTTTTCACAAGCGCCACAGGATGGGCTATATGAGATGCGAAAAAAAGCCTGGGAGAAGTTTTTAACGCTCGGGCTTCCAGAAAAACGCGACGCGTTTCAGTATGTCTCTTTACATCGGCTCTCTGTAGAGATGACCTGTTCTGACTCTGTCAAAGAGGGTTTTGTTGAACAGATTCCAGAAGCTTCTCGTCACTCCTACTTTGTCTTTGTGAATGGATCCTTGCGCCTTGATCTATCAGATGTAACGGCTTTACCAGAATCGGTTGTCGTATCTGATCTGCACTCTGCGATGCGTACCTATGGGACGCTGTTGCACAATCGCTTTCAGAAGAGTCTGCAAGAAGAGAGTAATCCTTTTGTCTATTTGAATTTAGCTCTACATACATCTGGCCTTTTTTTATACGTTCCCCCGGGTGTCGAAATAGAGGTTCCTGTTCACTGTTTGTTTGTCACTTCTGGGGTTTCAGCACCGCGCCTGCAGCTTTTTGTTGGTAAGGGGTCTATTTTGAGCCTTGTCACAACGACACTCTCTCTAGGAGAGGGATTGTGCAACGTCGTTACTGATATTCAGCTCGATGATGGAGCTCGGTGCACCACGCAGACAGAAGCTCTTGCCCTACAAGGCTCACACTTTCACGCCCTGCGTGCAACACTCAAACGCAACGCAACGCTCAAGACACTGAGTCTCATTGATCAAGGAGATTTATTTCGTTTCGATGCTCTGGTTTCCCTTCTTGGTGAAGGAGCAGAAGCGGAGATGCGCGGACTGTGGCAGCTTGATGAGAAGAGCGAAGCGCATGTGCACATTGTTATGGATCACGGGGCGCCGCACACGCGTTCTTTGCAAAAATTTAAGGGACTTCTAGAAGGCTTTAGCCGATCAAGTTTTGAAGGAAAGATTCTTGTCAGACAAATTGCACAAAAGACAGAGGCGTATCAGCTCAATCAGAACCTTGTTTTAGGGGAGCATGCACAAGCTTACAGTAAACCCAACCTTGAGATTTTTGCCGACGATGTCAAAGCGTCTCATGGGACAACCGTCTCACAGCTGGATCCTGCAGCCCTTTTTTATTTAAAGACGCGTGGCCTTGAAGAAAAAATTGCGCGATCCCTTTTAGTCGATGCGTTTTGTCATGAGATGAGGCAGTCGTGAGAGAATTTCGAGACAAGTTCCCCATCTTTCAAAACAATTCTTTAATTTATTTTGATACAGCCGCAACGGCTCAAAAACCGCGTGTTGTGATCGAAGCGATGAGTCAGTTTTATGCAGAAGAGTATGGGACAGTGCACAGGGCAATTTACAAGCTCGCCGCTCACTCGACCCTGCGCTATAATCAGACACGCGAAATTGTGCGCAGATTTCTGAATGCAGAACATGTTGAAGAGATTATCTTTACGCGTGGGACAACAGATGGGATTAACCTTGTTGCCGCTTCATTTTCAGAGGCTTTTATTGAGAAAGGAGATGAAATTCTTATCTCGGCTATGGAACACCACTCCAATATTGTTCCGTGGCAGTTAGCTGCACAAAAACGCGGTGCTCTCCTAAAGGTGATTCCGATCAGTGACTCTGGAGAATTAATTCTCGAGTCGATAGAAAAGCTCTTAACGCCACGGACAAAAATCCTTAGTCTGACACACATTTCCAATGCCCTCGGCACAATCAATCCGATCAAAGAGATTATTGCGATGGCCCATAAAAATGGGACAAAAGTCTTGATCGATGGCGCGCAAAGTGCGGCGCATATGCCTGTCGATGTTCAAGCCCTTGATGCTGATTTTTTTGTCTTTTCAGGCCACAAGGCGTTTGGTCCAACAGGCGTTGGAGTGCTTTATGGGAAAAGAGAGCTCCTAGAAGCGATGCCTCCTGTGCAAGGGGGAGGGGACATGGTCGATACAGTGACATTTGCCAAGACGACATATCAGCCGTTACCCACGAAATTTGAATCTGGAACGCCGATGATCGTAGAGGTGATTGGCCTTGGCGCCGCCCTTGAATTTATTGAATCTTATGGCAGAGAAGAGATTCAAGCGTATACTCACGAATTACTGACTTGCGCAACGGAGCAATTACGACAGATTGACGGTTTAAAGATCATAGGAACGGCTCAAGAAAAAGGTCCCATTATTAGTTTTGTCCTTGATGGGGTTCATCCGCTTGATCTTGCAACACTCATGGATACAAAACAGATTGCCATGCGCACAGGCCATCTTTGTGCCCAGCCTCTTTTGCTACATTTTGAGCTCAAGGCTGTTTCACGCATCTCGTTTGCGCCCTACAACAACAAAGAAGAAGTAGACCGTTTTGTTACTACTCTTGAAATGATGAAAATAGCCCTTTTGCGCTGATCTTTTCAGATTAAAAGATCGAGCTCCGCTTTAGATTGAGTTGCCCAAAAATAACACTCCTCGCTACTTGCGCTCATTTGGCGGATCACTATGAACTAGAAAGTTTATCCTGATGATTTTAAGGTGCTTACGTCTATTCACTAGCTTCACCTTGAATTTTATAAGTCGATTTAGATTTTACAAGGTAGCTCTATACCCAAACAACTTGAAAAGTTGGTTTTTGGCGTCGTCGGGCGGCCACCAAATTTGTTCCCACCTGCATCGCTAAACTTTTTAAGTTTAGCTGCTTCGGCGTCGGCTCCGCCTGACCAAATTTGAGGCGCCTCCTTGCCAAATTCCCAACTTTTCAAGTCATTTGGGTATAGCCAAAGCAA
>Ga0207073_1123_pt1 | contig 13095 bp, 19 predicted proteins | sample Alteio_BWMinHeat_65_FD_153575 | JGI IMG/M metagenome (GOLD analysis project Ga0207073, IMG submission 153575) | Enriched cells from forest soil in Barre Woods Harvard Forest LTER site, Petersham, Massachusetts, United States -... | ecosystem: Environmental > Terrestrial > Soil > Temperate forest >...
GAATATGGGGAGGCAAAAAAATTCATAATTTAAATTCAAATTGCTTCGGATTAAGGTTTAATAAGACATAGCCCTTTAGTAATTCAACCATATCTTCTTCTGAGGCAGGTTTCCCGGACAAAAAGAGAGTAGAAGACCATGCTTTTCTTTGAAGTAATGGAAGTGCTTGTGCGTAAGCTTTATCAATGGATGCAGATATTTGATCTTTGCTAAATTGACCTGCTATTTCTTTATGCTCGGACAAACGTTTTTCTAATGCGGCGCTTCTAAACATGTAGTCATCCTCGTTATTATTTTATTAAGATGAAGAGTATATATTAACTCTAGCGCTTATCGCGAGGATTGATTAATATATGGTATCTTTATTTAAGGATAGAGTCATGGTGAAAAAACGCGGGCTTGGAAAATCACTTGATGCATTGTTAGTGGGGTCTTTGCCTATTGCAGAGGAGTCATCTGATCCAAGAGATAAATCGCATGAAAAGCTAGAGTTACTTTCAGTTGATCTTATTCAACCGGGAAAATATCAGCCTCGACGTGACACGAATCCTGATGCATTAGAAGATTTAGCTAATTCCATTCGTGCTCAAGGCGTGATACAGCCTATCATTGTAAGATATTTATTGGGTGGTCGTTTTGAAATTGTCGCAGGGGAGCGACGTTGGCGTGCCTCACAATTAGCGGGTTTGACCGAAATTCCAGCAATTGTTCGCGATATTCCAGATGAAGCTGCCGTTGCCATCGCTTTAATTGAAAATATTCAACGCGAAAACTTAAACGCTATCGAAGAAGCTATTGCCTTACAACGTCTTCTGAATGAGTTTGCGATGACTCATAATCAGGTTGCAGAAGCTGTAGGCAAATCTCGTGCAAGTGTGACAAATTTGTTGCGTTTGCTTACGTTAACCGATGAAGTTAAAACCATGTTAGAGCATGGTGATATCGAAATGGGACATGCAAGAGCTTTATTAGCTTTGAGCCATGATACTCAAATTGATGCTGCGCAGATGATTGTGAATAAATCTTTATCAGTTCGCGAAACTGAAGAATTAGTCCGTCGTTTGCAGATGCCACAATTGCCTGAACTGCCAAAGTCCATTGATCCAGATGTAAGGCGTTTGCAAGAGGATCTGACTGATAAAATTAGATTGGCTGTTGCGATACACCATAATTCAAAAGGCAAAGGGCGGTTGGTGATTAAGTATAAAAACCTTACAGAACTTGATGTATTATTGGCTTATTTTCAATAAAGCTCTCTACTCAATGCGTAACACGATGCTACAGCTGTCATGCCAGCATGCTTTTAGCTGGCATGACAGTAGCGATACTTGTGACTCGCAATGCGTAATTAGATAGTAGATTTTTTACTCGTGTTTTCTTTGTCAAAAGCTTCTCTTTCTTTTAAAACTTCTTGAATAACAGGATTATTTGAAAATTTAGGTTCTCTTTTGAGCTTTTTGAACAACATATCTGTACACGTTAAATATAATTTTCTTGTTTCAGGTGAAGGATGCGTATTTACATAATAAAATCGATTCATTACTTTTTGAAAGATAGTTAAAGTTTCGCCCTCAGCACCATTAAATTTTTCCATAAATGTATGGTATGCATCTACTTCTTCCTTATTGGTTAAACGTTTGGCGAATTCTTGAGCTGTTCCTAATCTCAATCCTGATTCTATGTCAGCATGCGCTTCGAGCATTTTATGAAGGGCGCTACGTATGACATTTATGAACGGAATTAATGATGGATAGAGTCCAAGGATAAAGAATAGGCAAGTCTCTATGACTAGAGCATGATTATATTTTGCATGGATGCCTTCATGGCCAGCGGTAGCATATATATTTTTGTATAGTGTGATGTTATCTGCAGTTGTTGTAGGCAGCTTAGGAAGGCCAACGACATTAATTGTAACGGTTTTTTCACCTTTTTCATCATTAAGGCTATCGACCGTAACATTTAAAACAGACTGTTTATGGGTTAGAAATTGAGTTTCCACATTACCTTCACAGCGCACGTCTTTAAGGGCTTCCTTATTTAATATTTCCATATGCTTTTTAGTTAAAGTCATATTTGGGTCAGATTCTGTTTTTTGTTCAAATACATATAGTTTGTTTTCAAATATTTGAGCTTTTAAAGCTTTTTGCATATAACGATAACGTGCTACTGCAAATAGCGTGCCTCTGGCAAACCTTAACATGTGATACTCCTCCGTTTATTTTGAGGGACAACTTTATTTTCCGTCTTTTTAACTTCTTCATTAAGGCATTTTAGTTGCTCTATAAGTGATTGAGTAGCCATGCCTTGTTTGCATTGGGATTTTGTAAAGCAGGGTTGTATTGCATGAGTCCATAAATCGTACAACATACTAGTGAAACCATAGTCATCTAGACTATTGAATATGGGACCAGACCCCGTTAGGTTCACGGTTTGTTCACGAGCTGCTAAATGCCTGTTTAAGTTATTTTTTATTTTTTCGCATTCCTCATATAACGAGCCTAACTTATACTCGGGTGTTTTTTCAGCTAAGTCACTCAATTCAGTTGATGTACATGCTAGATTTGCTACATCGTTGAGTGGTAAAAAGCTTGTAACTTTTTGAAAAATAGCGGTAGTAGACAAAGTAGTTGAATAATAAGGCTTGGGTTCATGTATATGAGCTTGGGTGGATCGATGACGTTTTTGTCGTCTGTCGTGTGCTTTTAATCTTCTTTTTTGGGTCATGCTATTCTCCTCTTTGCTTGGGCGTTTTGTGCACAGGTCGCGTATTGTACTATATTTATCCTTAAGCAATGCTTAAATAGACTTCTTTCCAATACTTGCTTAAAATAAAAACACCGCATGCTACACTTGTTTTATTAAGGGATTATTAAAAGTATTTCATTGCAGTACCTTAAAAAAGCCATTATACTCGCCCGAACTTTCGCCCAGTGGTGTTTGGTATTTTATCTGTATGTCGAAGCTTACCAAATTAGTAAAGACCGAAATGCTTAGAATAATGATATATCAGCTGATAATAATCATTGTTGTGACATTCATAGGGTTGCTACTAAAAGGTAGATATAGCGGTTTGTCGGTTATGATGGGCGCCATTTCATATTGGTTGTCAACGCTGATATTTATGATGCGAGTGAGTACGCATACAGGTGCTCGAGCTGCAACACGTTTTATGGTTGCGCTTTTTGCGGGAGAAGTGATTAAGTTAGTTTTATGTGGAATATTATTTGTGATCGCAATTAAGTACCTGCAATTGCAGTTGTCTTATGCGCTCATAGGGTTGATTTGCGCGATTGTAGCATTTTGGATTGCATCGATAGCAGTGCTTTTTCAGACTAGGGTTAGGTTATGACACAAGCTTCATCCGGCTCATATATAGAACATCATTTAGAGCATTTACAGCTCAATTTGGATACCATGACCATGGGTAATAATGGTTTTTGGACGTTAAATTTAGATACTTTTATTATTGGTCTTATTACTGCCTTGATGATAGGTGGTGTGCTGCGTTATGTCGCGGTACGTATACAGTCTGGGGTTCCGAGTCGATTGCAAAGTTTTGTTGAAGTTGCGGTTGATTTTGTGGCACGTAGCGTGGGTGAGACCTATCACGGTAAAAGTCTTTTGATAGCGCCTTTAGCATTGACCTTGCTTTTATGGATATTCTTCATGAATGCTATGGATTTATTGCCTGTTGATTTGGTGCCTATGATTGTTGAAGGGTTTGGGCCTGAAAAATTTAAGATTGTACCTACGGCTGATCCCAATATGACATTTGCCATGTCTATTTCCGTATTTTTTCTTGTATTGTATTACAACTTCACACAGAAAGGCTGGCATTTAGGTAAAGAAGTATTAACGCAACCTTTTGGTCCCTATTTGTTTCCTTTAAATATATTGTTTCGTTTGATTGAAGAGTTGGTCAGACCTTTTTCGTTAGCATTGCGACTTTTCGGTAATATGTTTGCCGGAGAGCTTATTTTTGTGATCATTGCGATGCTGCCTTGGTGGGCGCAGTGGTTACCTGGTGGTATTTGGGCGATTTTCCATATTTTAATTATTAGCATTCAAGCGTTTATTTTCATGATGCTAACGATTGCTTATTTAGCTATGGCGCATGAAACACACTAGTTCGATTTTTTATAAATAAAATGTTAGGAGGTAAGATGGAAGTCGCAAGTTTAATAGCACAGGTACAAAGTTTTAAAGCCATAGCAGCAGCATTATTTATTGGTCTTGCAGGTTTAGGCACTGCCATTGGATTCGGTATTTTGGGTGGTAAGTTTGTTGAAGGTGTGGCTCGTCAACCTGAATTATCCAATATGCTTATGGTTCGTGTATTAATCATGGCAGGTTTAGTCGATGCTTTCGCGGTTATTTCTATCGTGATGGGACTTATTTTATTCTTCACCAATGGTCCATTTGTATCTTACGTTTTAGAAGTAGCTAATCAAGTAAAAGTATAGTACGAGAGGAAAGATAATGGAGATTAATGCAACTTTAATCGGTCAATTAATCACGTTTGCTATTTTGGTATGGTTTACCATGAAGTATGTATGGCCGCCTATTACCAAAGCGATGCACGAACGGGAAAAGAAAATTGCAGCAGGCTTAGAAGCTGCTGTTCGCAGTCAGCGTGAGCTTGAGAACGCCGAGCACAAAGCATTATCTATCATTAACGATGCGAAGCGTGATGCGTCACATATTTTGGATCAAGCTCATAAGCGATCAGCTCAAGTCGTTGAAGAAGCCAAAGAAGTCGCAAAACAGGAAGGTAATCGACTTATTGATCATGCAAAAAGTGAAATCGCACGCGAGGTTACGCAAGCTAAAGAAGTGCTACGTAAACAATTAGCAACACTTGCGGTTGCGGGCGCTGAGAAGATTATACAACGTAATCTCGATGAATCTGCTCAAACAGGATTGTTGGATGAATTAGTGGCTGAAATATGATAACTGGCGAATTGACGACAATAGCAAGGCCCTACGCAAATGCAGCGTTTGAATATGCTTTAGAAAAACATACCCTGACTGAATGGGAAGGGGTGTTGTTTAGTGCTGCGCATTTAGTTGCTAATGATAAGGTAAATCTTTTACTTTCGAGTCCAGAAACATCGTCTCGTCAATTAGCAGAATTTTTTTCTGAAGTATTATCCAAGATATTAGATGCTCAAAAAACGAATTTCATTCGATTATTAGCTGAAAATAAACGACTTGCAGTGTTACCAGAAATAGCGGCACTTTTCAAAGCTTATCGTGAAGACTATGAAAAAATCATGGATGTGCAAGTGGTTTCAGCCATTGAATTAGATAATAGCTATCAAGAAAAGCTTATTAAAAAGCTCACGCATCGTTTAAAACGACGTGTTTCGTTACAATGTAAAGTGAATCCCTCATTGCTTGGCGGTGCCATTATACGTGCCGGTGATATGGTGATTGACGGTTCTGTACGAGGCAAGTTAAATCGATTACTCGAATCTCTTTAAGGTAAAGAAATATGCAACAAACGCAATTGAGTCCAGTAGAAATTAGTGAATTAATCAAACAACGTATCGCGAAGTTTGATATTAAAGCTGAAGTACGAACCGAAGGAACTATTGTCAGCCTTAAAGACGGTATTGTTCGTATTTATGGTTTGGCTGATGTGATGCAAGGCGAAATGATAGAGTTTGAAGGCAATACTTACGGTCTTGCGCTCAATCTTGAACGTGATTATGTCGGTGCAGTTGTATTAGGTACTGCAGATCATTTGGCAGAAGGTCAAGTTGCAAAATGTACGGGTAGAATTCTTGAAGTTCCTGTGGGTCCAGAATTGTTAGGTCGTGTCGTCGATGCTTTGGGTAATCCTATTGATGGAAAAGGCCCAATCAATGCGACTCAAACATCACCTGTCGAAAAAGTGGCACCAGGCGTTATTTTCCGTCAGCCTGTTTCTCAACCTATGCAAACCGGTTTAAAAGCTATCGACTCTATGGTACCGATTGGCCGTGGTCAACGTGAATTAATCATTGGTGATAGACAAACAGGTAAAACAGCTATTGCGGTTGATGCGATTATTAATCAACGTGGAACTGGCGTTAAATGCGTTTATGTTGCTATCGGACAAAAAGCTTCTTCTATTGCATCTGTCGTACGTAAATTAGAAGAGCACGATTCTATGAAGCACACCATTATCGTTGCGGCTTCTGCTTCTGAAGCAGCTGCGCTTCAATATATTGCGCCATACTCGGGATGTTCTATGGGTGAATATTTCCGTGATATCGGTGAAGATGCGCTCATTATTTATGATGATTTAACCAAGCAAGCTTGGGCATATCGTCAAGTTTCCTTATTGTTGCGTCGTCCTCCAGGTCGTGAAGCTTATCCTGGTGATATTTTCTATTTACATTCACGTTTATTAGAACGTGCATCACGTGTCAATGAAATCTATGTCGAAAGAGCGACAAATGGTCGTGTTAAAGGTAAAACTGGTTCTCTTACCGCGCTTCCTATTATTGAAACTCAAGCAGGTGACGTATCTGCATTCGTTTCAACTAACGTCATTTCTATTACTGACGGACAGATCTTCTTAGAAACAGATTTGTTTAATTCAGGCATACGTCCTGCCATTAACGCAGGTCTTTCGGTATCACGTGTGGGTGGTGCAGCTCAAACTAAGATTATTAAAAAATTAGCTGGTGGTATCCGTATTGCTCTCGCGCAATATCGTGAATTAGCGGCATTCTCACAATTTTTATCCGATCTTGATGATGCAACCCGTAAGCAATTAGAACGTGGTCAACGAATTACTGAAATCATGAAGCAAAAGCAATATCAACCACTTTCTGTGGCTGAAATGGCAATCATTTTATTTGCGGCAGATAGAGGATATCTCGATGATGTTGCGCTTAATAAAATGGCCGATTTTGAGCAAGGTTTATTAGGATACTTGCGTAGCAATCATGCTGATTTCATCACGATGATTAATGAAACAGGCAATTATAATGATGAAATTGCAGATACCATGAAAAGCATTCTTGAAAAATATAAAGCTATGTACATTTAGTTATAAGGTATAGGTTATGGCAGTCGCGAAAGAGATACGTACCAAGATTCGCAGCATTAAAAATACGCAAAAAATTACTCGTGCTATGGAAATGGTGGCAGCGAGTAAAATGCGTAGAGCACAAGAACGTATGCGACATGCACAACCTTATGCGAAAAAGATTCTGCAAGTCATAGGACATTTAGCCAATGCGCATCCCGAGTATCACCATCCGTTTTTAGAAAAACGCGAGATTAAACGCGTGGGTTATATTGTAGTTACCACGGATAGAGGTCTTTGCGGTGGGTTGAATGCAAATCTATTAAAAACAACGATTCAAGATATGAAATCCTGGATAGACAAAGGGGTTGAAGTCAATCTTTGTTTAATTGGTACAAAAGCAGAAAGTTTTTTTAAACGTGTAGGCGGTCAAGTATTAGGTCATGCCACGCATTTAGGTGATGCGCCTAGCCTTACTGATTTAGTAGGTATCGTGAAAGTTATGTTGGATGCCTATATCGAACATAAAATTGATGCACTTTATCTTTGTTCTAATAATTTTATCAACACTATGCGTCAAGAGCCTACGGCGCAGCAATTATTACCTGTGGTTTCGTCAGAAGAAGAACAATTGCATCATCATTGGGATTATATTTATGAACCCGATGATTCCAAAATATTATTAGATAAAATTTTAACACGTTATATTGAATCTCAAGTTTATCGAGGCGTCATAGAGAATATTGCGTGTGAACAAGCTTCACGTATGTTGGCGATGAAAAATGCGACTGAAAATGCATCTGAACTCATGGATGAACTTGAAATGGCTTACCATAAAGCTCGTCAAGCTTCTATTACACGTGAATTAACTGAAATTGTTGCGGGTGCGGCCGTCGTTTAATAAAACCGAGCCGCGACCGTCAGGGAGTGATCACATTAGGTGCGGTGATCACTCCCTGACGGTCGCGGCTCGGTTTAGCGGGAATCGCTGTGAATTCTAAGATTTATAGATTAAGAGGTAACCCAAATGAATGTTGGTGTAGGTAAGATTGCAGAAATCATTGGTGCTGTCGTGGACGTTGAGTTTCCACGAGATGCTGTCCCAAATGTGTATAACGCACTGAAGGTTGAAGAAAATAATCTCGTGTTGGAAGTCCAGCAACAATTAGGTGATGGCATTGTTCGTACCATTGCTATGGGAACCACGGATGGTGTGAAACGTGGTTTATCCGTCACAGACACTGGAAGCCCGATTAGTGTTCCAGTAGGTCGACCCACTTTAGGCCGTATTATGGATGTTTTAGGTGATCCGATTGATGAAGCGGGTCCTATTGATTCCGAACGTTTGCCTATTCATAAAAAACCACCTGCGTTTGATGAACTTGCAGCTTCTGAAGAATTGTTAGAAACCGGTATTAAAGTTATTGACCTTGTTTGCCCATTTGCAAAAGGTGGTAAAGTGGGTCTGTTCGGTGGTGCGGGTGTAGGTAAAACCGTTAATATGCTTGAACTTATTCGTAATATCGCAATCGAACATAGTGGTTTCTCCGTATTTGCGGGTGTGGGTGAACGTACTCGTGAAGGTAACGACTTCTATTTAGAAATGAAAGAATCCAAAGTATTGGATAAAGTATCCTTGGTTTATGGTCAAATGAATGAACCACCAGGTAATCGTTTACGTGTTGCATTAACAGGTTTAACTGTTGCAGAAAGTTTCCGTGATGAAGGTCGTGACGTATTGCTCTTTATCGATAATATTTTCCGTTATACCTTAGCAGGTGTTGAAGTATCTGCATTATTAGGTCGTATTCCATCGGCAGTAGGTTATCAACCTACCTTGGCAGAAGAAATGGGTGCGCTCCAAGAACGTATTACTTCGACTAAAACCGGTTCTATTACTTCGGTTCAAGCCGTATACGTTCCTGCGGACGATTTAACCGATCCTTCACCTGCTACAACGTTTGCGCATTTAGACGCAACCGTCGTATTATCACGACAAATTGCGGAATTAGGTATTTATCCTGCCATTGATCCGCTTGATTCAACCAGCCGTCAGTTAGATCCTTTGGTTGTTGGTCAGGAACATTATGATGTCGCTTTGTCAGTGCAACGTACTTTACAACGTTATAAAGAATTAAAAGACATTATTGCTATTTTAGGTATGGATGAATTATCTGAAGAAGATAGACTAACTGTATCACGTGCTAGAAAAGTACAAAAATTCTTATCACAACCCTTCTTCGTGGCGGAAGTCTTTACGGGTGTTACAGGACGTTATGTTTCAACTAAAGATACGATCCGTGCATTTAAAGGTATTGTTGAAGGCGAATATGATCACTTGCCAGAACAAGCTTTTTATATGGTCGGAACCATTGAAGAAGCAGTTGAAAAAGCGAAGACACTATAATTTAACATACGGTGAACAATGGCAACAGCAACCTTACGTCTTGACATTGTAAGTGCAGAAAAAGCGATTTTCTCTGGAGAAGTCGCTATGGTATTTGCAACAGGTGATATGGGTGAATTAGGTATTGCACCTGGCCATACACCATTAATAACTTCTCTTAAGGCTGGTAACATTCGGGCTCTTTTACCTAATGAGGAAGAAGAAGTTTTTTATGTAAAAGGTGGAATGCTCGAAGTGCAGCCTTTTATTGTAACTGTTTTAGCAGATACGATTGTGCGGGCTAAAGATATTGATGAAGCTGCTGCGCTTGAAGCTAAAGCAAAAGCCGAACAAGTTTTATCAGAAAAAGGTACAGAAGTCGATTTTGCGAAAGCATCTTCGGAACTTGCAGAAGCTATCGCACAGATTCGTGCAGTGCAGAAGCTGAAAAAACAATTGATGAAGTAAGAAAAATTGTGTCATTCCCGCGCAGGCGGGAATCCATTTGGATGGGTTCCCGCCTGCGCGGGAATGACACAGAATGTTGCGAAGTTGGCATGACAGTACCATAAAAGGAAATAAAATATGATACAGGAAGTAAGTCGCAAGCATAAACAACATACCGCATTAGATGGTCTCTTTCGTTATGCCGAATTTCTTAACTTCGGCCAAATTCACATAAAATTTGATCCTGTGACTCACCTTAAAGCTATTATTGCAGTTCATAATTTAAAACGCGGTCCTGCCATTGGTGGATGTCGCATGGTTCACTATGGTTCTGCAGATGCTGCGATTGAAGATGCAATGCGTTTGGCTTACGGCATGAGTTTTAAAGCAGCGATGAGTAATCTTCCTCATGGTGGCGCCAAAGCTGTTTTGATTGCACCTAAAATTATTAAAGATAGAAAAGCTTATTTATATTCTTTTGCAGATTTTGTTGATAGTTTAGGTGGTAGTTATGTTACTGCAGTTGATAGTGGAACATCCATGCAAGATATGGATATTATTGCAGAACGCACATCATTTGTTACCACTACCACTAAATTTGGTGACTTAGGCAATCCATCTTTACATACTGCAACAGGCGTAAGACGATCCATAGAAGCCGCTGTGAAATTCAAATTAGGGAGAGATAGTTTAGAAGGTATTCATGTAGCCATTCAAGGCGCAGGTCACGTAGGTTTTTCCCTCGCAAATGAGTTACACGCACGTGGTGCTAAGTTGACGATGACGGATGTTAATACAATGGCATTACAACGTTGTGTTGAAGAATTTAATGCAATAGCATGTGAACCTGAAATGATTTATTCGACGAATGCCGATGTTTTTTCACCATGTGCCTTAGGTGCTACGTTAAACACCAAAACGATACATCAATTAAAAGCAAGCATGGTGGTGGGTTCTGCGAATAATCAATTAGCGCATCGACATCATGCAGACTTAATGCAGGAGCGTGGAATTTTATATGCGCCTGATTTTGTCGCTAACGCAGGTGGTCTTATTTATGCAGCGGCGATGTATGACCATAATGATTTTGATAAAGCTCAACAACAAGTCTTTAATATTTATGATACGATCATGGACGTTTTTTCGCGTTCTATCAAAGAAAATCGCAGTACGCTTGATGTTGCAGAAAATATTGCGATGACAAGATTGCGTTAACCACTTCTATTTTTTATAACCGAGCCACGACCGAAAGGTGAGAGATCACTGATTTAAAGTGATCACTCGCTTTCGGTCGTGGCTCGGTAGTTTTTACCACACATTACCTTTGTCAACTACAAAGCCCTCGGTGTCATTCCCGCGCAGGCGGGAAACCATCTAAATGGATTCCCGCCTGCGCGGGAATGACACCAATTCTAAAAAACCTATCAAAATCAGACATTTATAATGTTGACAAATGTCAACATTATAAGCTATACTAAAGGTAAACGTAAATGGCAAAAAGACCAGCACACCCAAATAAAGAAATCGAAAAAGCGATTGTATACGCAGAGAAAAATGGCTGGGTATACAAGGATTCTGGTAAATCAGCTCACGCTTGGGGAAGATTGCTTTGTCCATTGCATACAAGAGAAGGGCACAAAATGTCCATTTGGTCGACACCAAGAAATACATTTAATCATGCTAAACAAATAAAGCGCTTAGTTGAAAACTGTCAGCATGATGCTTCGGAGGAAAAATGAATAACACATATCAGTTCACGCTTGTTTTAAAAAACGTGAATGAAAATACGAAGGATCTCGAAGATATATTTTTTGATGCGGGTTGTGATGATGCTCTTATACATTTTAAAAATAGAGCAGTATACCTAGCATTTGACCGAGAAGCTTCTTCTCTTGAAGAAGCTGTTATTTCCGCCATAAAAGATGTGCAATCAAGTTCACTTGATGTGGAAGTTTCGAGTGTGGCTCCTGAAAATCTTGTCACAGAATCTGAAATTGCTAAACGACTTCAATTTTCACGACAAACAGTTTCGTTATGGATTAAAGGAAAGCGTAGAAAATTATTTCCACATCCCATCATGCGTCTTGCTGAAAAATCACCTTTATGGAAATGGGATGAAGTGTGTGTATGGCTTTATGAAAATAAGATTATTAAAGATAAAAAAATTGTTGAAAATGCATTGTTTATCACAAATATTAATGCTGCTTTAGAAGAGCGTGACAATAAAGCGAAAAAAATACGTCAACATTTATTAGAACGACTGTTAATGCAAAGGTAGTGCTTTACAAATTTGATCTTGTTCTTTAGCATCGCCAATGCTAGCATCGCACATTGTATGGATAATAAAATCATAAATGGAGAAAATGCTATGCATCCTAGAATTATTAAAGCAAAAGAAGTAAGAAAAACAATTGAGTCTTATTTAAATGATGAAGAAAATTGTTTCGATAACATAGGATTAAATATATAAATCCAGCATGTCTTGAATTTTTATTACGTTTTTTCTCCAAACTCGAATTTACATGCGAAAGCACTGCTAGAACAGCTTAGCGCATAAGGAAATCCTTCCCAACGTATCTTTGTCCAAAGTGAACCTACTGGAGGAGGTACAGTTCCATAGCCCGTTTGTTGGAATAAGTTGACAGTTTCACCATAAGGGCCTTTGTAATAACAGCTTGTCGCACCATGAGAGTCATCATTATAGGGAAACCAAACAGCTTGTGTGAAAGCATTTGGACTTAAGCGTTCACCATCTTTTACTGGGTTCTCATCAGAATTTCCCTGATACCATCCATTATCAGGTCCCCAGGTGCAAATGTTGCGTCCTTTTATCATGTGGCATTGATATGAAATGGTTTGTGGCTGTGGACAGTTAGCAAAAGCAATATTTGATAAAAAGGGTAATAGGAAGCTGAATGATAGGATCTTTTTATGCATTATGGGTACCTTTAGTAACTAATTGATTTATAACTGTATTTCAATATGCATTATTTATCAATGAGTTATAAAACAAGAATGTAATATTTTTATAAGGCAATGTTAATAATTTTACTATATAATGTAAAGATTATATAAAATGCGCAAAACAAAACGAGGCCTAAAATGTTTATTGAGTATCGTTGTCATATAGTAGTTCCAATGATTCAACAGCCATTAATGTTATTGCGGAATCCATCTCATATTGCATCGCTTATTTGTTTTGATGCATATAGTTCTAATCAATTTAATATGTTTAGTGACA
>Ga0207073_1078_pt4 | contig 12638 bp, 13 predicted proteins | sample Alteio_BWMinHeat_65_FD_153575 | JGI IMG/M metagenome (GOLD analysis project Ga0207073, IMG submission 153575) | Enriched cells from forest soil in Barre Woods Harvard Forest LTER site, Petersham, Massachusetts, United States -... | ecosystem: Environmental > Terrestrial > Soil > Temperate forest >...
GTCCCGACACGCACGTTCCAACGGACCCTATTTGGCGCCGACGGTGGCACAACGGGGATCGATGACGACTTCGCTGCGCGGGGCTTCAAGAATGTTGGCGCCTGGATTCTCGGAAGAAACATGTTCGGACCGATTCGCGGTTCCTGGCCCGACTTGAACTGGAAAGGCTGGTGGGGGGACAACCCACCCTATCACGTTCCAACTTTCATCTTGACTCATCACGCGCGCCCGCCCATCCAAATGGAAGGCGGAACGACATTCTACTTCGTCACGGGCGGTATTCACGAGGCGCTTGACCGGGCGCGCGACGCAGCCAATGGAATGGATGTGCGCATTGGCGGCGGACCTAACACTATCCAGCAATATCTTCGTACGGGCCTCATCGATGAGCTGCACGTCGCTATCTCGCCGGTCCTGCTGGGCGGGGGAGAGCGACTGTTCGAGGGGATTGACGTGCGCGCTCTGGGATACGAATGCGTTCAGTTCGTTGCGTCGGAGAAAGCCACCCATGTTGTACTCCGGCGCCAAGGGCACAATGACGCCTAACAACCGAGTCCGGCCACCCGCGATCCCTCTCGCTACGAGGGCATCGTGGGAATCACACAATTGACCGGCCAATGGTGGACGGCGAGTGCGGCGCGCTGCCTGCGGAGCCGCCGAATGGCCTGTTCCGGAAAGGTCATCCGGTGGCATGCGGCCAAGAGCTGCCGGCGGCAATGTCGAATTGCCCTCTACCTAGCGGCCATTCAAATATATATGTTGGTAGAGATGGATCACGCCCCCGCCGGTCGCTGGCGCCCGCACCGAATCTCGCTCTAACGAGCGAGCTTCGGCGTAGGATTGGAGACGCCTGTGTCGCTTACAAACTCATGAACACGCAATCCTTGACGTCAGCCTACGTGCTCGGCAGTGCAGAGGCGGAGCACGAGCGCCTCATGCGCCAGGGCGCTTGGCTGGCACCGATCACGGAACGGCTTTTTCGGGCTGCGGGCATCGGTCAGGGTCAACGGGTTCTTGACGTTGGCTGCGGTGTGGGCGAAGTGACCTTGCTAACGGCTCGACTCGTCGGGCCGACAGGTAAAGTCGTCGGCGTCGATCGCGATGTTGTGGCCCTTGCGAAAGCACGCTCACGTGCTGCCGGCGCCGGAATAGATTGGGTGCAATTTGTGGAGGCTGACCTCTCGAATGTCGGCGCCGATACGCCTTTTGATGCAGTCGTAGGTCGCTTCATTCTAATGTTTCTTCCCAACCCGGTCACTGTGATGCGAGACCTGGCAGCGAAAGTACGCCCAGGCGGCGTGCTCGCATTTCAGGAGCCGAGCTGGCCGAGTTTCCTTGCCCAATTAGCTCACTTGCCACTCTGGTCAAATTGCGCGTCGCTGATGGTCGAGATCTTGAGGCTTTCAGGGGCCCGGACCGACAATGTGCTCGGGCTATTTCACGATTTTCAGGCCATCGGCCTGCCGCCGCCGCAAATGAGGCTCGAGGTGCCTATCGGGCCGGATTCATATACTCGTCGCTGGCTGGCCGAGCTTCTCCTGACCGTCCAACCACGACTGAAGGAACTCGGCGTGTCGGCAGATGCGGTCGGCGATTTCAGCACGCTGGGGGATCGCCTCGAGCAAGAGTTGGACCGTGCCCGCTCCTACGGCGCTGGTATTGGCCTAATAGGCGCATGGGCGCGGACGCCCGTGATTTGAACACGGAAATGAGGATGGGGTCACCGTGACTCGAACGGTCGTACCCACTGCGTCGGGCCTGCCTTTTCGCATCGTGCTCCTTCTGGGCGTTGCGGTCTTCATCAACTACGTAGACCGTGGGAATCTTTCTACCGCCGGCCCGTTATTCAAGGACGAGCTGGGCTTGTCCAATTCACAGGTTGGCATACTGCTTTCGGCGTTCTTCTGGTCCTATGCCCCATTGCAGCCCGTCGCCGGCTGGCTCGCGCATCGGTTCGATGTGCGCTACGTGCTGGCGGGCGGTCTGGCCACCTGGTCGATTTCAACGATGCTGACCGGCTTCGCAAACTCCTTTGCAACGTTGCTGCTGCTCCGAATCCTGCTTGGAATAGGTGAGAGCGCAACCTACCCATGCAACTCTAGGCTACTGGCGCAGCGCGCGCCGGAGCACGAGCGCGGACGCGCGAACGGTCTGATCGCGGCCGGCCAGGCGCTAGGTCCCGCATTCGGAACGCTCGCCGGTGGTCTCTTGATGGCGACGTTTGGATGGCGGGCGGTATTCGTGGTCTTTGGTCTCGTCTCCCTTAGCTGGCTGCTTCCCTGGTTTACGGTGACCGGCCGCGGATCCGCGAGCGACGCAGCAGCGATCGCCACGCGCCCCATGCCGTATCTCGTGCTTCTGAAGGAACGCGCGCTGTGGGGGGCAAGCCTCGGCCAGTTCTGTTACTCGTATGCTTACTATCTCGTCCTGGGTTGGCTGCCACTCTTCCTCGTCAGAACGCAAGGATTCAGCATCAAGGAGATGGCCCAGATCGGCGCCGGTGTCTATGCAATTCACGCCGCGAGCTCTGGTCTGACGGGTTGGGTTTCAGACAGATGGATTATCGCTGGCGTTTCGCCGAATCGAGTACGCAAATCGCTACTTCTCTCAGGACTGATCGGTGTCGCGATCCTGATGCCCTTATGCGCAATCGCTAGCCGGATGCAGTCCATTGCGCTATTCGGCACCATTGCAGCGCTCTTCGGACTACAAACACCCAACATCTTTGCCGTCTCGCAAACGATGGGTGGAGCACGGGCGGCGGGCCAGTGGATGGGCGTTCAGAACTTTCTTGGCAATCTTTCCGGCATCATTGCGCCTTTGGCGACAGGCTTCATTGTCGATCGGACGGGAGAATACTTTTGGGCCTTCGCGGTCGCCTCCGCAGTTGCAATTGTCGGGTGCATTGCCTTCTGGTTGCTCATTCCGAGCATCGAACCAGTGGTCTGGCCGGATGACCGTGCACAGCCGGCGTCTTCTACCCTTTAAGGGTTCGGTACCGCCACCGGGTCATAACGCCCTTCTGGTCAGAGTCCCGGAAACTTTAGACCCGGGTGCACAGGCGCGGCGTTATGCTGGTCACGAACGTCCGTTCTTACCGTTTTGAATGGCAGGTTACGTTCCGGACTCGATCCTTACAGTCGTCGGTCTTCGACGTCCTTCGTTCTTATATACCCTCCGCCAGAAGCGGATGCACACCCACTCGAAGCGGCTCGATCGAAAGGAGACGCTCACCGACCGCAAGATTCGGAGGGACTTCAATCATTGCGCCGGGCTACGCTCTTGACTCCCGTGAAACGGAGCTTCAATGACCGATATAGCAGAAGTACTGACGCGCGCCACGCGCCACGCGGTCGAATTCCTGGGCACACTCGATCAGCGGCCGGTCTGCGCCACCACAACGCTGTCCGACCTTCGATATCGACTCAATGTGCCCCTGGCGAACGCGGGCGTAGATGCCAACCGGGTAATCGACGATCTCGTCGCCGCCACGGACGGCGGACACCTCGGCTCGGCGGGAGGTCGCTTCTTTGCCTGGGTCATTGGCGGCGCATTGCCGTCGGCGCTTGCTGCCGATTGGCTGGTTTCGACATGGGACAACAACGCAGCTCTCTACGCGTGCGGTCCCGCATCCGCAGTTGTCGAGGAGATTGCCGGTTGTTGGATCAAGGATGTGCTCGGTTTACCCGCATCAGCGTCCTACGCGTTTACGACGGGCTGCCAGATGGCGCACGTGACCTGCCTGGCGGCAGCACGCCATGCATTGCTCGGCGCTCGTGGTTGGCAGGTCGAGAAGGACGGCCTCTGCGGGGCTCCACGCATCCGTGTACTGGCGAATGAACACGGGCACGGCTCCGTGACAAGAGCCCTTCGTCTCCTCGGCCTGGGTGCGGGTAGCCTCGAGCCACTCCTTACCGACTCGGATGCAAGACTGGCGCCGCGGACCTTAGAAGCGGCCTTGCGGAAGTCCGCGGCCCCCACCATTGTCATTCTGAACGCGGCCGACTTGAATGTTGGCGCCGTCGATCCGTTTCTTGAACTCATCCCGTTGGCAAAGGCGGCGTGCGCCTGGGTCCACGTGGATGGGGCCTTCGGGCTATGGGCGCGAGCCAGCGCACGACAGCAGCATTGGGTAGAGGGAATCGAACAGGCCGACTCCTGGGCGACTGACGCCCACAAATGGCTCAACACGCCCAAAGATATCGGCGTCGCTATCGTGGCGGACGCCGCCGCACACAAGGCCGCAATGTCCGTTACGGCTACATACCTTTCCTCCGACGCCGATGCGCGCGATCAGATTGACTGGACGCCCGATTGGACGCGGCGCTCTCGTGGCTTTCCCGTGTATGCGGCGTTGCGCGAGTTGGGCCGTGACGGAGTCGCACATCTGATTGACCGCTGCTGTGCATGTGCTGCGCAGTTGGTAGCCGGACTGACCGAGCTGCGGGATGTGGAGCTTGTGGCCCCACCCACCTTGAATCAAGGTTTGGTGCGGTTTCTGGACAACCGCCCGAATGCGACTTCAGCTGACCACGACGCTCGGACCAACCTGGCAATTGAGGCGATCAACCGTGAGGGTACGGCTTTTTTCAGTGGAACTACGTGGCAGGGGCGCCGTGCGATGCGAATTAGCGTTGTCAATTGGCGAACGAGTAGTCAAGACGTGGAACGTACAGTCAAAGCCGTCGCAAAAGTACTCGCATCCGACCCAATGACGGACGGATGAGACTATCGAAAACGAACTCGATCGACGCATTCGATCAAAGGAATGGTTGAGGCTGCGTCGAGACTGTGGGAACCGGGCGATAAGCTAAGTCGCGACCTAGAACAACGCAGGGACACGCCAGACAACGAAAAGTGGAGCGGGCGATGGGAATCGAACCCACACGGACGGCGCCTCCGGGGCTTCAAAATAAGCAGTTTGGCACGATGAGGGATCCCAGGTGTGATGAGCGTGTGAATTTTCGCGGTATGTGGGGCCACGTAAGTCCACCTAGGGATACATCGATGTGCGAAGTCCCGGGCCCGAGCCTTTCAGTCGTAGGACAGATAACTTACTTATGAAAATGCAAAGCAATCCGCTGCCGCACGAACTTTCGAATGACATCAGGAAGTGCGGTGTTCTGGAGGCGCTCAAGCAGTACGCTCCTGCGCGTTATGCCGTGCCGAGCCGGATCGAAGGTAAAACTCAAGTCCTTTTCCCGGCCCGCAACATACTTGGAGATCGCTAGATCGTGTGCCTCCAGGCACAGGCCCACGGCCTGCCCCGTGGCCTCGCTCTGCACCCGGATCACTCGATCAATCCACTTGGCCGGTAGCGTCGCTGTTTCGGGACCTACGCCCTGGGCGTAGTAACCGTAGGTGTCATGAAATGCGGAGAGTTCGCCGATCGCACCATCAATTGCATCGGCAAGCTCGGGCTCTCGCAGCGGGTAGAGATCTGCCTCCATTGAGCGGAGCAGTTCCCCTGGAGCCTGCGGATATTGGCCGAGGATAGCCTGGCTGCCAATCACCACCAATTCTTGCGTGGATGAGCGGCTGCCGCTGTTGATCAATATGGAGGCGCTCGCGCGCAGCAGATGCTCCAGCTGTTCGCGCGTCACCGGAAAGCCTCAATGATCCTCGCGCGCTCGTCGGACGTCAGGAGATTCGTAAAAGGAGAGGATTGCCGAAGCCGCGTTGCGTCTTCGCGCATGCTTGCCAGAAAGGCGGCGATTTCCCCCGGGCTCCCCTCGAGGATGCGCCCCCACTCGAGAAAGTATGATGGCACGGGTTCTGCCGCTTGCGCTCTCCAGCGCGCAAGCGTACTGCGGGCCTGGGCGATGAGTGCCGGATTCGCCAGAAGTTTTCTGGCGACGAGGCAATGCATCGCAAGGCTCCTGGCATCGAGGCGCTGGTGATCGGAGTACCCCTGGGGTGCGGCATTGACCCAGCCCTGATGCAAGCGAAAGCCCGCGCGCCGCTTGCGCTCTCGCGCCGCGCGCATCCGCTCCGCCGCATCGGGAGCACCGGGTTTGCGGGGCCGACCGGGGCCTCTTTTGGGTGTCTCCATAATAATAAGTGTAACATGTTACCTTTATTGTGACCACTACCGGCCGACCGACCGTCGCACCTAGCCCTGCTCGTCTCCGCATCGTTGGGCCTCCGCAGAGGCCGTGATAGGCTCACTTGATCGGGCATCCGCTCGGTCTTCCTAGGAGGGGTCCGGTGAATAGCGAGCCTCTGTTGAACCTGGCGCGAAAACTCATTGGCGAGGTGACGTTCTGTGTCGCTGCGATGACTGAAGCGGCTGGTCGTTATCGACGGCTTCGGGTCCAGCCACCCGCGATCGCTCTCGCCACGAGGGCAGCGTGGGAATCACACAATTTATTTTTGTGAACTGCTGCGTGTGACTGTACGTGTGAATCTCGGGGCAAAGCGGGGATACGTGAGGCCATGAGACCGCCGTTCCCTCAGCTTCGATTCCCAAGACTTTCCCATCGGATCAATGCCTTGACCCCAAAGTTGTAGCCCTGCGTGGCCTGGCGTTGCCGGAGAGTGGAGCGGGCGATGGGAATCGAACCCACACGGGAGACGCTTCCGGGGCTTGAAAACAAGCGGTTTGGTGCGATCGCGGATGCCAAGTGTGATTAGCGTGTGAATTTTCGCGGTATGTGGGGCCACGTAAGGCTGCGTAGGGATACATCGACCTGCGAGATCCCGGGCTCCAGCTTTTTAGTCGTGGGTCTCTCCGATCGGGCCACTTTGCGACATTCGAGCGATGGAAATGCCTGCAAGAAATCCGCCATTCGTGTGCTGATGGCGCTTTCAGCTGGACCCAAATAACGGGTGAGACGCCGGCCGCGTGGCGCCACCAAAAGACAACGATCCAACTTCGAATTCACCCGCTCGAACTCGCTGGATCACGACCCATTAATGCCCGAAGACAATCTTGCCCTTGTAGAGAGTCATTTCGCAACGCATGTCTTTGAGCTCGACGGTTGGCACCGCGTACGGATTGCGGTCCCAGACAGCGATATCCGCCCACTTGCCTGGTTCAAGCGAGCCGGTCTGATGCTCGATGAACAGCTGACGCGCGGCCCATATCGTATAGCTGCGCAATGCGGTGTGAACATCGATGGCCTCGTCCATGCCGAAGGGGTGAGGACCGTAGGCGCCCTTCATCGGCTCCCGTGCAACTGAAGCCCAGAGCCCATAGCGGGCAGGTAACGGAGTGACCGGATAGTCCGAGCCACTCGCAAAGATCATGCCGCTCTTGCGATACGTTGCGAGCGGCATCAGGTGCTGGGAGCGCTCAGGCCCGAAGGAACCCGGAAGCGAATCGCCCAACCCCCACAGGAATTCGGCCTGGGTCTCGGGAATGGCCGCGTCGTATCGCTTCTGCAGATCGGCCATGACTGCGATTGCGTGCTGAGTCGGTTCGTGCGCATGGATTACACTGTGGCGTAGCCCGACTGCGGGCGTTTCAGTGAGGGCTGCGGCATAAGTGTCTACAACCAGGTCGATGGCGCGGTCGCCAATCGTATGAGTTCCGACCGGAACACCGGCGCGATTAAATAGCAGCACCATCTGGCGATAAACGTCTGGCTCAACTGTAGGGTAGCCCCGGCCCGTGGGTGCCGGATGTTGGGCATCAGCCGCATAGTCCTCGTATCTCCAGGCTGTACGGGCTATGGCGCTGCCATCGATAAGGATTTTGACGCCGCAAACTCCCAAGTCGCCGCTTGGCAGTGCCTTGGCCTCGCGCCGTGCGTGTTGTACGAGTTCTAGCGCCGCCTTGGCAGTGTCCAGGTTTGCGCCGGCGTAGATGAGCAAGCATGCGTGAATCGATAGTCCCTCTGTGCTCGCGAAGTCCACATAGGCGGCCCACTCCCTGGCGCCGTTGTGCGGATCCTTCACACCTGTCATTCCCTCGGCGTGCATCTGGCTGATCATCGCGTGCAACGTCGCCTTGTACTGCTCTGCGGTGATGGGCGGAATGTGGTCGATAACGATAGTCTGGGCTGCTTCCTTCAACACGCCCGTGGGCAGACTGTCGGAGTCGCGGACGATGGTTCCCGCAGGCGGGTCTTTGGTCGTCGAGTCGATATGCGCCATCGCTAAAGCCGCGCTGTTGACTACTGCATAGTGGTGAGTGATGTTTTCGAGCAGTATCGGATGGCCGTTGGAGACCGCGTCCAGCTCGGCCAGGGTAGGCGGGCGATGTTCGGCCAGTACACCTTCGTTCCAACCGTGGCCTAGCACCCAGTCGCCAGGCGCGGCCGCATCGGCCCGAGCCTTTACCGTTGCCAAAAGCTCCGTCATGCTGGCGGTTCGCTTCAGATCAATCTTGTAGATTTCATCGGCTCCCCCGCCCAACAGATGCGCGTGAGTATCGATGAGCCCTGGTGTTGCGGTGCGACCGGCCAGATCAACGACTCGCGTCTTGGGGCCGATCAGCGGCGTCACCACACTGTCGGAGCCAACGGCCACGATCCGGCCCTCCCGGATAGCCAGCGCCCGTGCAACCCGATCCTTAGCGTCCACAGTTAGCACAACACCATGCCGCAGAACCAGGTCAGCAGGCTTCTCAGCAGCGTGGACAAGCGCAGATACCGCCATCGTCAACGCGGTAAAAACTCGCCACATCGCCTGCTCCTTTCTGCTCGCCTCAACTGTTACCGGAGGGAATCCACCACGGTGTCAAAGGTTTCAGTAACTTTGCAATATCCGATGAAGATTGTCTAACCAAGAAAGCAGCGCCGCGCTCTACGGTGTCTTGGCGGTACAAAGCCCGACGAAAGAACATGCGCATGGACGCCCGCTTTGTCTTTGCCCCTTTGCCGACGAACCGCCGGGACCTCCGAGCCCTCTCGATTGCCTCGCCAAAAAGCGGCCAGTCATGATGGTCAGCAATGGGGTCGATGACGGACGGATGAGACCATCGAGAACGAATTCGACCGCGGGGCCGATCGACGCCATCGGTCGAAGGAAACGGTTGTAGTCACGTCGAGACTGTGGGAACTGGGCGATAAGCTAAGTCGCGTCCTAGGGCAACGCAGGGACACGCCAGGCAACGAAAAGTGGAGCTGGCGATGGGAATCGAACCCACAAGGAAGGCGCTTCCGAGCCTTGAAAACTAGCGGTTTGGCGCGATGGCGAATCCCAAGTGTGATTACCGTGTGAATTTTCGTGGTATGTGGGGCCAAGTAGGGCTACGTAGGGATACTTGGTAGAACGCGTCAAACAGTCGCCGTAACTCGCAGGCAGTATGCCCGGTCCCGAATCGATAATATCGATGTAGAGATCGGTCGCTTCCGTGCGGACCCGCAGCAGAACTGACCCGTGCCGCGTGTACTTGATGGCGTTACCGATTAGATTCCGCAGAATCACCGGCAAGAGCATCGAGTCACTGCGTGCAAATTCGGCAGATGCCTCGATATCCAAAAGTCGAGCGCGCAATGCGTGGATTTGATGCCTTTGTTGGACAACTAGGGTCTCCCCCAGATGATTTTTCTGATGCGCGGACCTTCCCTCTCGCGGCGGACGTGGACCATTACCGCTTCATTGTAAGTAAATAGGGGTTCCCTTGGATCATGGCCGCTGATGGATACGTACACGCCTCCGATATCCCCCGATTGCTGGTCCGGGTAATCATCGTAACCTTCCATTGCCTCGATCCTCGTAACGGCGCCGTGCTGAATCATTCGCTCGAATGTCTGCTTGATTCTTTCAGCTGGCCACTTCTGTTTTAGCTCTGCAGTCAGCATAGTGTGAGCAACTTCATAGCACCCGCTCGCCAAGGACTGCGCGAATTCGAGGCCAACCTTTCCATATTCAGTGGCGATGAGTTCGGCGCCGTGTGTCATTTCGATGTCCAATGATGCGACGGTGGCGCGCGTGCGCCGCCTGAGAATGAAGATGCATCGCGTTTATGTGCCGTATAGGAGCCGGTCGTTGGAACGAGCGTGGCACTCAGATGCCGTGCGGTTTATTCCCGGACCCCCATACAACTGCCATTCACTCAACCTGCAACCATGCGACCCAAAGAACCAGTCGCGGGCCGCGGATAGCTCTAGCGAAAGCCATAGTGATCCATGTAAAAGAACGTAACACCGCATGCCATTGCGCAGCAAAAGCTCGGCAAACCGACGTCGGTCGCGCCGAGTACGCGCGACGCCAGTGCGAAAGCGCCTCCCGCAATCAGGCTCGCCATCGGAAATGATCCCGTAAAATTCAACCGGTTTGCACTGGCTACTGCGGCGTTGTCAGGCCAGCGGTCGCGGCGATAGAACGCGCGGAACGGTGGCAGGCGAACGATAACCAGCGGCGCGAATGCAATGCCACACGATAAAGCCAGAATATTGAGCACGACGGGTATCGGTCGGCCGGTGTCGATGTGATACCAAAAGGTCATCGCGCCGCATGCGGCGGCCGACAGGATCACAGCTTGCAGGAAGCGGTTGATGGGCATCGGTTAGGTCCTTGGTCATTCTAACTAGGCTGCGGTGCCGTGAACAGGATCTTAGCAATCGATAGCCGCGCCGCTGCCGACACAGGTCGTCCGCTGGCATAACGATCACCGGCGTACCGCAATGTGAACGCCATCACATTGCCAACAGATAAAGCGGCATAGGGAACAACCCCACAGCAATTTCGCCAAGCAACAATAACCAAGGCGAAAACGGACTTTCCAAGGTGGCCTATGAAATCGACGCAGTATTCTCGATCGCCAACGCCACCCTTATCTCGCGTGCTTGCGATCCTCGCAAGCTGCCTGACGATATGGGGCATCTTGTGTCTCACTAAGAACGCTCACCTGGGCGCAATTACCCTGCGCATTGGGCTCGCATCGATAGCTTGTGCACTACTCACCATCGGTTTGATGCTTTGGCTGGAATACCGGCGGGCGCCGGAGCTGTTTAGCGGACTGCTGACTCCTCGTGCGTCTGCCGCGCAATTGTTTGAAAACTTGACTGCCTGGCCGCTGCCGAGGGACGGGCAGGCTTTGATCTCCATCCAAGAGTCTTATGCGAAGCGGCTTCGACGCAGTGTTTGGGTCGCGTTCGGCTTCGCTATCATTCTCGTTATCATGATACCGTTGTTGGGTGGCGGTCCGGACGCGGCACACGTGACCAAGCAGGCGGCCCTTGTACGCAAATTGGTCAATTTCGAGATTGGCGTCAGCGTATTGTTTTTCGTCGTCTGGGGGATTTTTTCATTCATCTTCATACGGAAACTCTTGAAGAGCCGCATCGGGATAGATGCGTTGGGGTTTCTTTACGATGACGGTAGCGGACAACTGCAGCGTTACGATTGGTCCGCCGTCCTGACCGATCGTCACTCGCTCCTGATCGGCCGCCATTTGGTGAGACTGGCACCCAACGGCAGGACCAGCGCGGAGGGAAGATTTGCCAGTGATCCGCTGCGGGGATACGTGTTGGCTCGATTGCCAGCCAGTTCCTACGTATCACATTATCGGCTCGTCTGGACGGCAGCGTGTAGATCGAATTTGACGACGCGCATGTGGTACGGCGCCGCGTTCGCCGTGTTCGTCCTTACCGAGTATCTGGAGGCGTACCCCAAACTAGCGTCGCCGGTCCGTCAGGCCTTTGTGGATTGGTTGAGCCGGTAGTGGACCCAATTAAGGAGGAGCCATGACCCTTAGTTTCCTTGTTGTTATATCGCTCGATCCCCCAGAGACTGTCACAGATTCCCTCAACTTGGTAAGCGACGAGGCCGTTAACGCAGATGGTTACCGCCAATTGGCAGATGGAATTTGCACAAATGTGATTTGGGCGTCCGATTCTGGGGAAGGCCATGTCTCGGGTTTCAAAGTCACTATGGAGCCGACTGACGCTTGCCTTTTCCTTACCTTTCTGGAATCAGATGTGCCACCTGACGTCATAAGGTCGTTCATCATGAATGCAAACAAACTGGGTGCGGTAGTAATGGGTGCAGATTCGGCGGAGATACTTTCCGGAACCCAGGTTGCGTAGCCGAATCGAGGCCGTGGGAACCGGGACAGCAAACCCGGATGCGTTCTAGGGCAACGCAGGGTCACGCCAGACAACGAAAAATGGAGCGGGCGATGGGAATCGAACCCACGGCTCAAGCTTGGGAAGCTTGGGTATTACCATTATACGACGCCCGCCTCCCCTCCATTGTAGTCCCATGCTCATGCGAGCGGCAATAACAAGCGTACGCGGACCGGCGCGGCCTGTCGGCCAGGAACCGGTTGATTGACCGGGATCATTTGTCTATCCTCGCCGCTCCACTGCGAGTTTAGGGAACAGCTCCGGGCGCGAACGCCGCCGCATCGGCTGCTCGCGACGCGCGAGCGCTGACGCGCCTGGTATCGCGCAGAACTAAAATATCGAAGGGGATTCCAATGCTGAGTATTCCGATCCGCGCACGGCGCTGCGCACTGGCCGCAATTCGCATTGCGTCCGCCCTGCATGCGTCGGAATTGCGAATGTTCGCGTCAACTACACGCCGCAGAGCGGCAAGCTCGAGGTCGGCGCCTCGGTCGAGAATCTGGCCGGCAAGCACTACGGCGACATGGGTTTCGACAATACCTCGATCAACGGCCTTGCCCAGATCTACCCGGGCATGCCGCGCTGGTTCAAGGTTCACGTCAACTACAAATTCTACGTCCA
>Ga0207073_1136_pt1 | contig 12610 bp, 13 predicted proteins | sample Alteio_BWMinHeat_65_FD_153575 | JGI IMG/M metagenome (GOLD analysis project Ga0207073, IMG submission 153575) | Enriched cells from forest soil in Barre Woods Harvard Forest LTER site, Petersham, Massachusetts, United States -... | ecosystem: Environmental > Terrestrial > Soil > Temperate forest >...
GCTATTCTTACCGTCACACAACTGAACCTGGCTATCAAAAAAGAGTTAGAAGGAGGCTTCTCCTCCCTATCGGTGCGGGGCGAGGTGAGCAACCTCAAAGAGCAGAGCTCCGGCCACCTCTACTTCACCCTAAAAGATGAGTCGAGCCAAATCTCAGCTGTTCTGTTTCAAGCGAGTGCTAAAAAACTTGCGCGGCCGATTAAATCTGGCGACCAGCTCATTGTACGCGGAGACCTTAGTGTCTACACACTGCGCGGCAACTACCAAATTCTAGTCAAAGAGGTTGAGTATGCAGGCATTGGCGAACTCCTACTACGTCTCCACGAGTTGAAACTGCAGATCCATAAAAGAGGTTGGTTTGATCAAAAAATCAAAAAACCCCTTCCCAAACAGCCACAAACGATCGGCGTCATCACAAGCCCGAGCGGCGCTGTGATTCAAGACATCCTGCACATTCTCTCCCGCAGGGCACGCGGCTTTCACCTGATCTTAAATCCTGTACGAGTGCAAGGTGACGGGGCATCAATTGAGATTGCCAAGGCGATTGAAGAGTTTAACCACCATAAGCTTGCCGATGTCCTCATTGTCGGTCGCGGCGGAGGATCTTTGGAAGACCTATTTGCCTTTAACGAAGAGTGCGTCGCAGCCGCCATCCACGCATCAACCATCCCAACAATCTCAGCTGTCGGCCACGAAACAGACCATTGCATTGCCGATTATGTTGCAGATTACAGAGCTCCGACCCCATCGGCTGCAGCCGAAATTGTCATGGCAAACGCCGCCGAACACGAAGAGTTTTTAAGCCAGATCAGTCGCCGCATAAACCAGTCCCTTAAAATGAAAATTGCAGAAGAAAAAAGGCGCCTATACGCGATCTGCTCCAAAAAAGAGATCAGATCTTCCACAGCACTTCTTGCCCCTTACGTGCAAAGAGTGGACGAATTGACAGAAGCTCTTACCTTGAGCATGACGCGCACGATCCGAGACAAGAGAGCAAGGCTTGATGGAGCAAGAAAAGAGGCGCATGCGTTAAAACCATCAACAAAGCTTGAAGCATTTAGAGACAAGCTCTCTGCTTGCTTAAAAAGAGTAGAGCAGCGTCAAAAACAGCTTCTTTTTCAAAAAAAAGAGCGGCTAGACGCTTTAACGCTCCATTTAAAAGCAATTGATCCGAAAAACTTACTGATAAAAGGCTACTGCATTCTCTTTTCTGAAACAAAAGATTCCATTATTCTATCAGCACAACAACTCTCTAAAGGGCAAGGCGCAACAATTCTTTTGCACGACGGAGAGGTAAAAACAGTTATCCAGGAGATTTCCAATGAGTTTTGAAACGGCCTATAAGCGCTTAGAAGAGATCCTAGAAAAAATGAATTCAGGCACTGTCTCTTTAGATGATTCCCTTGCTCTCTACGAAGAGGCTGACATCTTAATCCGCACATGCAACCAGACCCTCACGCAAGCCGAGCAGAGAATTGAAGTGCTTGTGAAGAATCGCCAAGGTGAGCTCTTATTAGGAGAGGATGGGAGACCTGTAACACAAGATTTTAACAAGAACAGACTTATCTAATTAAACAATAACTATTGACTTAAATTGCTGCTTAATCTACTGTTTCCTCAAAAATTAATATTGGAAATATAAAAAATGAGTGCAGCAACGATCTCTCCACGACTTGAGCTTTTGGATAACAACCAAACCCCCATTGAGCTCTCTTCTCTAGAAACCGCCATAGAAAAAATTGATGACTTTATTCAACGCAGCTGGCTCCGCTATGTGTTGCCAATTGGAGCAAGACCTGCTAAGGAGGCCGCTTTGCGCTCTTGGCAAGAGGTCTTCGCGCCGATGCAACAGGAAGAAAATCCGTCGATTCAAGAAGCTCAAGAGAGACTTAAAGCTCTGCTCTTAGAGAAAAAATTCCCAAGCTGGTGCTTCAAAGATGAGTTAGAAAAGGACGTAAACCATGGTTTATTGCGTAAAAGAGCTGAATTTTTCAGCACTCTGACGACAGTCCAAGCTGTAGAGGATCTAAAAAAAGCAAGCCCCCTACCTATTGTTGTTCAAACAAAAGGAACAAAAGGGCCTAGTTTTGTCGTCTCCCTCCCCAAGGAACAGTTCTTCTTAAAATATTTGGATGTGATCGACGAGGAGATCTTGACACAAAGCTACTTTGGAGCCTTTAAGAAGGTTCCTGATAAAGACGGAGCCCTCTTTCATCTGGGCCTTGAGACGATAAAATCTGCCTCTTTTGATTTTGAAGATAACCTCTATAGATCAGTCCACGGAACGACAAGCATCTCAGGCAGACTCCGCCTCCAACTGATCAACGCTTTTGACACAATTCGAAAGATCCATGAGTCTAAAGAGTCTCAACAGAAAAAAGCTGGGGAAATTAAAAAAGCCGTAGTAATTGCAGAAAAAATTACCGGCTCAAACCTGCTGGAATTTTTTCAATCAACCTACGTAAATCTTACTGAGGCCAACAGAGCCAAGTTACTAGAAAGAATCGGACTTACCATTATACCAGACATGTTAGCCGGAAATGAGGATCGCATCATAAAGCCTTCTTATGATGAAGAAAATGGGCTCTACGATTGGAGTGATGTGGCGTCAAATCTTGAAAATTTAATGGTAAGCGATGATGGAAAACTCATTTGCATCGATAATGATATTGATCCTGCTCTCAAAATCGAAAGCCGAAAAAATAGCGCCTACCTCACGGCTTTAAAAGTGCTCTTTTCCTCAAAAGACTTTGCCCGACAACTCACACTCCTTGCACTGAAAGCAATTGAAGATGAGCTGACAGCTTCCGGAGAGACTGCTGCAATTAAAGCGATCTTAACCGATTTAAAAAAGATTGGCTATTCAGCCCTATTTAAAGGGATTCAGAAGATGCACGATCGATTAACGAACTACTTTATACCGTTTTGGATAAAAAAGCAGCGCGCGGAATTAGAAAAAAGCAATAAAATGCTAGCTGCCACTCTTACTGAAAGACTCTTAACCCTTCCACCTTACAAGGAATAACATTATGGCTGCAATATCAGGACTTTCTTCAGAAGACCCCATGGAAGTAATCACATTCCTAGCTTATATTCGCCATAATAGCTCTTTATCTAAAAGTAGTTGCCTTGCCCGTATAACACTGGGGTCTCAAAATATTAATGTAGAACAGTTGAGTTATGATGTTGTAGCGAAAATCTTACAATTTCAAGCTGATTTAAAATCTGGACTCTTTACTCCAGAGATGAATCAGTCTTTTGAACAAATCACAGCATCTGTTACAGGGCAAATCGGCGTCCGCATGCCCTCTCCCTATAAAAAAATAGACTCTCCCGCCTGTCCTTCACCAAAAACCCCCCCTGCTCGTTTTTTTGCACAGCAAGAGTCCCCTCACCCTTCGTTCCCAGAGCACGTGGTACACCATCCAAAACCTATTACAAAAAAACGAACTCTGTCTTACCCAACAGAGGAGGCCCCTCCTCGACAACAGTTACGCTTAACACTTCCAGACAGAAAACCTGACCCCTAAACGCATCGATCTCTGACAATCTGTCTAATGAAGCCTACCCAAAAGGATCTTGCGTTCGATCCTTCAAAACTTGTCTCTAATCGTTAAGTCAGATATAAAAGAGTTTTTACTTTACAAGTTATGCCATGGACGCTCTTTTTCTCTCACGCTGTCAGTTTGCTCTCACGAGCATGTTCCACTACATCTACCCGCCTATGAGCATTGGGCTTGGCCTCATTCTGATTATCACCGAAGGTCTCTATATCAAAACAGGCAAGGCTCATTATAAGACAATGACCAAATTTCTAATTAAAATCTTCTCTCTCACCTTTGCGCTGGGTGTTGCAACGGGCCTGGTTCAACTCTTTGGATTTGGCACCAACTGGGCAAGCTACTCCAGATTTGTTGGCGATGTCTTTGGCAGCGCACTCGGCGCTGAAGGCATTTTTGCCTTTTTTTTAGAAGCTGGCTTCTTGGGAATTGTCTTGTTTGGCTGGGAAAAGGTCTCTGCCAAAATGCACTACTTTGCAACAATTTGCGTAGCAGCTGGTGCCCACTTCAGCGCCCTCTGGATCGTCATTGCAAACTCATGGATGCAGACGCCTGCCGGCTATCGCATTGAAGGGAGTGGGGCGTCTGCCCGCGCTGTTGTCACAAACTTCTGGGAGATGATCTTCAATCCATCCTCTCTTGATCGCGTCTCTCATGTCATCATCGGCTGCTGGCTCTCTGGTATTTTTTTGACAATCAGCATCTCAGCTTACTACCTTTTAAAAAAAGAGCACCTCTCCATTGCAAGATCCCTAATGAAAATCTCCCTTGGCCTTGCAGCTTTTGTCTTGACATTACAACTCATATCGGGCGACTCAAGCGCGAGAGTCGTTGCCAAGTACCAGCCAGCCAAACTTGCTGCCATGGAAGGGGTTTATAAAACAGAAGAGAGAACCCCCGCTGCCATTTTGGGATGGGTCGATGAGAAAAACGAAAAAGTCGTCGGGCTTCAAATTCCTGGACTCCTAAGTCTTATGACCTATCGCAATATGACAACTCCTGTCACAGGGCTTGATCAGATTCCACAACAAGACAGGCCAAAAGTCGCCATTGTCTTTCAGACCTACCACATCATGATCTACATGTGGGCTACAATGGCACTACTGACACTCCTTGCCATCTACTACTATAGAAAGAAGCGCCTTGAAAAGAAGAGATGGCTCTTAATTGCCTTAACATTCTCTGTCCTCTGTCCCCACATCGCAAACCAAGTCGGCTGGATGACAGCGGAACTGGGCAGACAGCCGTGGCTTGTCCAAGGCTTATTAAGAACAGCAGATGGCGTCTCTAAATCGCTCAACCTCTATCAAGTCGTCCTCTCACTCACACTCTTTTTTCTGATCTACTGCTTTCTCTTTGCTCTATTTATCTTCTTACTCAACCAGAAAATCAAAGATGGACCGCTTGGAGAAGATGAGACACCCGTCTATCGATCTGACGCCTCAATTGGGAAAAACAGATGAACTTACCACTTGAATTCTTGTTTTACTGTATCGTCATCGCAGCGATGATCTTCTACGCCATCTTAGATGGATTTGATCTAGGAGTTGGCGCTTTGCATCTTTTTGTGAAAAAAGATGAGGAGCGGCGTCTTTTTTTAAATGCCATCGGCCCAGTCTGGGATGGAAATGAAGTCTGGCTTGTCATCGTTGGCGGCGGCCTCTTTGCCGGGTTCCCCAATGTCTACGCCACTCTCTTTTCTTCTTTTTATGACATGACGATCTTTTTCCTCTTTGCCCTGATCTTTCGGGCTGTCTCTATTGAGTTTCGCAGCAAACACGGATCACCTTTCTGGCGGACATCGTGGGATGTCGCCTTTTCAATTGCAAGCGTCGTGATCGCTTTTGGCGTCGGCCTTGTTCTTGGAAATTTAGTGCAAGGAATCAATCTAGACGAGAACCAAAATTTTATTGGCAATCCCTTAGATTTTTTAAACCCCTACTCTATCTTTGTCGGCATCACAACAGTCGCATTATTTACAATGCATGGAGCCATCTACCTAACCATGAAATTAGAGGGACCTCTTCACACAAAAGTTCGTTCATGGATCAACCCCTCTATTGTCATTTTTCTCGCCTGTTATCTCATCACAACCCACGCCACCTTGCGCTACCAGCCCCACATGCTCCATGTGATGCAAAAACATCCGTGGTTCTTTTGCGTTCCCCTTGCAGGCCTTCTCTCCATTTTAAATGTTCCACGCCTGATTCATAAAAAAAAAGATGGCTGGGCCTTTATTTTCTCCTCGATTAGCATCGCTCTTTTACTCTGCCTCTTTGCTATCGGAACATTTCCAACACTCATCCGCTCAAGCTTAAACCCTGAGACAAATAGCCTGACAATCTTTAATTCCGCCTCCTCCCAGCTCACCCTTACCGTATTGCTAATTATTGTTTTAATCGGTGTTCCTCTGATTCTTGGCTATGGAACCTATATTTACAGGGTCTTCCGCGGGAAGGTAAAACTCGACCATCACAGCTATTAATTTTTTGAAGTTGCCTTTTTAGCTTTTAAACTTTATAATCTCGACTTTGCAACTTTTTGGGACCGAAGGCCTCGAGATATTTGTTCTTGGACCTTCCTTAGAAAATAAATCAGTGAGTTTGGCTTATAGCCAAACAGCCAAGAACAAATAGACGAGGCAGGCGGGCTCAAAAAGTTGCAAAGTCGAGATAATCGCCCAAAAAAGGAGAAGACTCACATGGTGAGAATAAGCAAACAAGCAGAGAGAAGAAGTGTCAGCCGCCGTCGCCCTTCTCCTCCAGCAAAAAAAACAGGCGCTCGCAAAGAGAATCTACCACTTGGTTTTAAAGTCCATGAAAATGGTGTCGCAGGCCCACTCGCTGCAACGCTGTTTATCCCAAAAATCAAATAAAAAATCGGAATCAGGAACGAGACTATGTCCAGACATGCAAGCTACGGAAGTTCGAGCAAAGGTGCTAAAAAACGAAATGTCCTCAAACGGTATGAGCGCATTGACGTCTTGAAAAAATTAGGCCGCTGGAAAGATGGCGACAATACGCGTGTCACCAACCTTCCTAAAACCCCGATCCTACCTTAATCTATTGAAGATTAATCTTTTTAATCGGCAGAGAGATCTGCCGATTGACCTTAAAGCTGTGAGAAAGAGTATCTCTCTGTTTCTCGCCTATAAAAAGGTTTTTTCTGGTGAAGTCACAGTCCACTTTGTCACAAAGCGGGCAATCTGCAAGCTCCACGCGCAATTTTTTAATGATCCGACACCCACCGATTGCATCTCCTTCCCTTATGCCCAAGAAAAAGAGGCTTTTGACCCAATGCTCGGAGAGGTCTTTGTCTGCCCAAAAGTCGCAGAAGAGTATGATCCAGAAAATCCGCAAGCTGAAATTATTCTTTACATTGTTCACGGATTACTGCATCTTTTAGGTTATGATGACCAAGATAAAAAAGAGCGCGCCCGGATGCGTCGTGCAGAAAAAGCAGCACTTCAATTATTAAAACTGTGCAATTAGAATCCCCTCTACTGCCAATTCTTTGTCTTTTAGCCTCAAGCCTCGCCACAGCTTTTAATACCGCTTTGCATAAATTCGGAAAATTACATGCAAAAAAAGCGTTTACACGCAGCCCTAACCTCTTTTTTTTCCAACGCTTTTTACACTTTCTTTTTCCTAAACGAGAATGGGAAGGCCTTATTTATAGCCTTGTGACCTGCAAACAAATTCTTCAGATTACCTACGCCACAACAGGCTTTTTATTCCTCCTCGACTCCCCTCTCTTCTCCCAAACTCTCACAGGGGCACTCTTTATTTTTATCGTCCTACTACTCTTTTTCTCTCTCGCGCTTGATTTTCTCATGAACCTCATTGCCTCAAGACAATCTCTCTTTTTTCTAAAAGCAACCTCTCCTCTCATCTCCCCCCTACTACTCATTACAGCGCCCATCACGCTACTTATCCAAAAAGGGGTGCAAAAAAATCACGATCTCGAGGGATCAAAACACTCCTCCTCGCGCATCCGCGATCGGATTATAGAAATTCTCGATGAGGTTGAGCTCTCAACTCAGCTCGACAGCAATGACCAGAAATTGATCCTCTCCGTCGCAACCTTTAAAGAAAAAATGGTGCGCGAGATCATGGTCCCACGCGTCGATGTCTTCAGTTTGCCTGTCGAGACCACGATACAGGACGCCGCCACCCGTTTCTTGAGCGAGCGCTACAGCAGGATCCCGGTCTATAAAGAGACAGTCGATCACATCACAGGCGTCCTTCTCTACAAAGACCTCCTGAATAGTTACATCGAAGCATTGAATAAAAAAGATCCAGAACAAGCTCTCTCTTGCTCCCTTGAAGGGCTCCTAAAACCTGTTCTCTATACGCCAGAGACAAAAAAAATCTCTCAGCTGCTTCAAGAATTCCGCAATAAACAGCTCCATCTAGCCATTGTCGTCGATGAATATGGCGGCACAGAGGGGATCATTACCATCGAAGATATTTTGGAAGAGCTCGTTGGAGAGATTGCCGATGAACACGACCAGAATGAAGAGCTCCTCTTTACCAGTCTACCGACCGGCGGCTGGATCGTCGATGCCAAAATGGGCATCATCGACATCGAAGAAGAGCTGGGGATCAAAATCCCACCCTCCCCCGAATATGACACCATCGGCGGTTTTGTCTTCCATCGAGCAGGCTCCATTCCCTCTAAAGGCTGGCGCATGCACTATGCAACGTTTGACCTTGAAGTGCTCAGCTCTGACGAGCGCTCCATCGAAAAGATCCTGATCAAACCCCGGTCAAGTGACTAGGGTTTATCACTCTTAGGGCGATTTTTTTGCGCCATGTACTCAAGAGCACACGCTTTAAATATAAAACTAACTAAAACTGCTGTAGATCGTACCTCTTGATCTGTAGAAGCGCCTAGATGCTGTTGAAAAAATGTGATTGATGCACAATCGACTTTCAGGTAGAATGGGGAGATCGATTTCTTAAGAGGATTTCTACATGCGACGCTCTATCTGTTCTTGCGAACCAAGTCTTGTTTTTGCAGGCGACTCTCCAAACTTAAAATTCTCCTATACAACGGCTGTTGCAATACCGAAAGGCGCCCATCTCAAATTTGATCTCTTAAGTCAAGGCCGCGCAATCGATTGGCAAATCCCACAAACGAATCTAAAAGAAAAAGAAAATTTAATCTACGCAGAGCTTCCTGACGGGAAGTCTCTTGCTGCAAAAGAGATCGAAACTCCTGACTCTTTTCAACCCTCTTTTGAATTTATACTCCCCTGCGAAATAAAAACCGGCGAGGTCTTTACAATTCATATCAAAGGCGTCAGATCTCAAACATACGTACAGAGACGCCGTCCCTTTCACTTCTACATCGATCCAAAAGGAAGAGGCGATTTTCGCGAGCACGAAGTCTTTACGCTCGATGTCCGCGGCAACAAACTCCACCTCATTCGCATTATTGTCCCCTCCATTGTGACAAAAAACCGTCGATTTGACGTCATGGTGCGCTTTGAAGACGCCTTTTCGAATTTAACATGCAACGCCCCTGAAGGAACTTTAATTGAGCTCAGCTATGAACATTTAAGGGAAAACCTCAACTGGAAACTCTTTGTTCCTGAAACTGGATTTATCAACTTACCCAACCTCTATTTTAATGAGCCAGGCATCTACAAAATCCAACTCTTTAACAATCATACAAAAGAAAAATTCTATTCTGCCCCGATTAAATGCTTTGCAGAAAATGAACATATGACTTTCTGGGGACTTTTTCACGGAGAATCCGAAAAAGTCGACTCAACAGAAAATATCGAATCGTGCTTGCGTCACTTCCGTGATGAAAAAAGCCTCAATTTTTTTGCGACATCCCCCTTTGAGAGTACAGAAGAGACCTCTAATGACGATTGGAAACGAATTAGCACAAAGACGGCTGAATTTAACGAAGACACCCGTTTTTCAGCTTTCCTCGGCTTCCAATGGTGCGGTGATGAAACGTGTGAGGGTCTGCGCCAGATCATTTATCTGCGTGACCAGAAACCGATTTTACGCAAAAAAGAGTCAAAATCGAACTTACTAAAAAAGATCTACAAAAGTCATACCCCGAAAGACTTTTTCTCGATCCCCTCTTTTACAATGGGCAAGGGGTCTCACTCTGATTTTTCTGATTTCACTCCTGAATATGAAAAAGTTGTTGAGATCTACAACGCTTGGGGATCTTCTGAGTGTACAGAAAAAGAAGGGAATCTGCGCCCAATTACTTTTGATGGTAAAAAAGGTATTTCAGAAACAGCGACTGGCTCGATCCGCCGCGCGCTCAACCGTAACTGTCGTTTTGGCTTTGTAGCCGGAGGACTTGACGATCGAGGAATTTTTGCGGACTGTTACCAAAGCGATCAAGTGCAGTATAGCCCGGGCCTTACTGCAATTATCGCTGCAAATCAGACCCGCGAGAGCCTCTATTTAGCGCTCTGCAATCGTTCATGCTACGCCACAACTGGCGAGCGGATCATTATCGGATTTGCTGTCGCCGGCGCCTCAATGGGCAAGGAGCTTAGCACAAAACTTAAACCAGGCCTTGTGCTCAACCGGTATATCACAGGTTATGTTGCAGGAACTGCCCCTTTAAAAGAAATTGTTATCATCCGCAATGGAGAAGAGCTTCATACGATCAAAACAACGAGTTTCAAAGAAGAATTTACATTCGATGACAGTGAACTCATGACAAAGATTTTACTTAAATCTCCCGATGAACGTCCAGATTTTGTTTACTACTACATCCGCGCGCTCCAAGAAGATGGCCATATGGCATGGAGCTCCCCTATCTGGATCGACTACCATCCAGAAGCGCCTCCTGTCAGTAAAAAGCCCAAATAATAGGTGATCTGCGCCACATTTTCTGTTATACTCTCGACTGTGCAACTTTTTGGGCCTGAAAGCCTCGAGATATTTGTTCTTGGCCCATAGGCCAAACGGCCAAGAACAAATAGACGAGGCAGGCAGGCCCAAAAAGTTGCACAGTCGAGATACTGTGGCGCCATGAATGAACTTCTTTTTTTACTTCAAGCTCTACTAGTCATCCTCTGTGGGTTGGGAAGCTTGCGCCTGGGCAAAGAAGCGCTCTTTAGCTGGATCTGCCTCCAGGCTATTTTAGCCAACCTTTTTGTCACAAAACAGATCAGCTGTTTTGGTTTTACGATCACCTGCTCTGACGCCTTTGCGATCGGCAGCTTTTTGTCTCTAAATTTACTACAAGAGTATTACGGGAAGCTGAGTTGTAAAAAAGCAAGCTATATGGCTTTTTACTTAATGCTTTTTTTTACCCTCGCCTCTAAAATCCACCTCCTCTTTACTCCGAGCCCCCATGACACAACACACCCCTCCTTTGTCACAATTTTAACAGCAACACCACGCCTTGTCATCGCATCGCTACTCTCATTTTTTCTGATGCAACGCCTAGATATTTGGCTCTTTAACTATTTTAAAAACAATTGGAAGGCTCCACTTTCCAGGCGCAGCACAGCCTCGCTGCTCATCTCCCAACTGTTTGACACCATCTGCTTTACATATCTTGGACTCTACGGATCTGTCGCATCGTGTGGGGATATTATCTTGGTCAGCTATCTTGTAAAATGCATAATTATTTTTCTTTCTACGCCACTAATAAACCTATCAAAACCACTCTCAAATAATGCTTAAAACAGACTTTTACTTCGAACGACTCTACACATCGAAACGATCACGCGCCCGGGTTGGAAAAATCTATACCCCTCATGGGATCATTGAGACGCCCAATTTTGTCGCTGTCGGAACAAATGGAACGCTTAAAGCTGTAGACAACGCCACGGTCGATGAAATTGGACTCCAGTTGATGTTTTGCAACACCTACCATCTTCTTTTGCAACCAGGAACAGATATCGTCCGTAAAGCCGGTGGGCTGCATCATTTTATCAACCGCTCAATGCCGATCATTACAGACTCAGGAGGCTTTCAAGTCTTTAGCCTAGCTTATGGCTCTGTTGCTGATGAATTAAAGAGCCGCGGAACAAAAAAACAGGACGACTCTGTCTTGAAAATCAGCGAAGAGGGAGTGGTTTTTCGCTCCTATCGCGATGGATCTAAAATCCTACTCACACCAGAGAGCTCAATTCTTGCACAAAAAGACCTCGGCGCCGATATTATCATCCCTTTTGACGAACTCCCCCCCGTACCATATGAGTCAAAAGCATCTAGTAGAGTCACTAGAAAGAACCCATCGTTGGGAGAAGCGCTCCCTCGAGATGCATCTAAAGGATCCGCGCGGGCAGGCGATCTACGCTGTGGTGCATGGAGGCATCGACCCCTCTTTGAGAAAAGAGAGCGCACTCTACCTCAGCTCTCTTGATTTTGACGGCTATGCCATTGGAGGCAGCCTTGGGAAAAATCGCGATGAGATGGTCGAGGTTGTCACAAAGACCGTCCCTTACCTACCAATTGACAAACCAAACCATCTTCTTGGTATTGGCGACCTCGCATCAATTGCACGCGTGGTCCCGCTCGGCATTGATACCTTTGACAGCTCCTATCCGACACGAGCTGCTCGCCATGGAGTCCTTTTAACACAAGAGGGCGGCATTAAAATTGAAAAAGCAGAGTACGCCGAATATTTTGAAGGAGGAATCGATGGCTGCTGTTGCCCGACATGTAAAAGATTTAGCCTCGCCTACCTACATCACCTCTTTAAAGCAGGCGAGATGACAGCAATGACACTTGCCACCATTCACAACCTCTATTTCATGGTGAACTTAATGCGCAACTATCGTGAAGCGATTCTTGATGACAGGCTGTAGACTTTTCTATTTGGTCCCTATAACAGCCGTAGCAAACAGCGTAGTACTTCTCTTCCAGACCCACCTGAATCACAGGTCCGTCTAAGACCGCCTCGCCATTGAGGTGGCGCAGATTCATAATCGATTTTTTATTACAAAAATGGCACGTAGCTTTTACCTCTTCAATGGAATCGGCAAGTTCAACAAGCCTGCGCGACCCTTCAAACAGGTGGGTGCGAAAATCGGTACGCAGACCGTAACAGATAAC
>Ga0207073_1139_pt1 | contig 12202 bp, 15 predicted proteins | sample Alteio_BWMinHeat_65_FD_153575 | JGI IMG/M metagenome (GOLD analysis project Ga0207073, IMG submission 153575) | Enriched cells from forest soil in Barre Woods Harvard Forest LTER site, Petersham, Massachusetts, United States -... | ecosystem: Environmental > Terrestrial > Soil > Temperate forest >...
GCTAAAACAAAACACAATAATGGCAATCCTTGTCGCTCTCCTGCTGTGCGTGGTAAAAATCGGTGTCGTATGCATGGTGGAGCGAAGGGAAGTGGGGCAAAACTTAATAACAAAAATGCTCTTAAGCATGGATTGACTACTCGAGAGGCAAAATTACATCGCCGAGAAGTTCGTGAAGCAATACAACAATGGAAAAAAGATGCAAAAATGGAATTAATAGCGGATGTGATTTGTGCCTTGAGCCATCGTTAGTTTCTACTGTAATAATTTTTAAACTTCAAAATTTTGTGAGATTTATGATTTTTTGTCTCATTTCGAAGGGGGTATCAAGCGGGGACGGGGGGTCATTTTTGATTCCGGTGCTTGATAACCCTCCGAAGTGTTCTGCCAGCGATGGGGTATAGGGGTTTTATTCGGTTATAAATACCAGTTTTTCATCTCCTAGATAATTTTGCTTTATCAGTGATTCTAAAACATCTTTTTCATCCTCAGTTTTATTCGGATTTATGCATGAGCTCAGTATAGATATTGTAGATTGATATGCAAATTTTGATATTTTGCCGGTTTCATAATAATTTTTAATTTTATCGCTGATTGTTATTAAATGAGTATGCCCATTCATACTTTGTTGTATTAGGTTTTTGAAATAACCTTCGGCAACAGCCGAAACACAGTACCCTATTGCTTGGTCTAAAGGGCTTCTATCATGTTTTAATGCCATAGCCGACATATATCCAGCTTTGGTTAAGGTACAACCTAAATCTCCTAGATACTTTTGAATCTCTTTTGCATAATTATGAAGAGTGTTTTCATCTTTTAATTTGTTAGCATTATCAGATTGTAATGGTGTTTCATCCAAGCCACCTGCTCGCAGAAATAATTGCCATGTATTAATCCCATAATGATTTATAACCCAATATTTTGTTTCAAGACTATTAGCGCCAAGAGTAAAGAACGTTTCTATAAATTGTTCATATGTAAGATCGATATTAAATTTGTTATATTGTATTTCTCTTGTTATTTCGTATATTTTTGATAAATTTTGAGACCCCATTTTAATAACAAAATCCTTCATTGTTTCATAATGAGAGTCTGCTGCTTTTTTTAATTCATTAAAATATCGAGATGTATAATAATTTAAACGTAAATTATTAAATATTTGTTTTAAAATTTGTAGCACCATATTCTAAACCTCGTTTTGATATCTAAATTAACCGCTATAATAATTCATATTTATCTCCTTCATTTGATACTTATAGTCCGTGGTTTTATAAGTATAGTGCGCATATTCTACATATATGCGTAAAAAACATCCAGCACTTATTAAATTAGGTAAGCGAATTAGAGAGCTCCGCAAAGAAAAAGGATTCTCTCAGGAGAATTTTGCCTACGAGGTAGGACTTGATAGAACCTATATGGGGAGCGTAGAAAGGGGTGAACGCAATATAGCTGCTATCAATTTAATCCGCATAGCTAAGACTCTAAAAGTTGAGGTAGGTGCATTATTTCCAGGAGTTAAGAGTCTCAATACAGATTAAAATTTATACAAATAAATTGTTGCTTTTAAGTCGCAATACAAATATGATAACCAGCCTATATTAATCATTCATCTGTGAACTTATGCCAGTATCTGAGGATGTTGACGCTGCCATTGCGCAACTAGAAGAGCTTAAGGAAGAAGGATTCATTTTTAGAGGACATGAGAGCTTTAAGTATACTCTCACGCCTAATGCTTCTCGAGATAACACATTAGCAAGAATGAAACATGAATTTGGAATTGATAGCGGCATTATAAACAGATGGTTTAAGAATAAATTTATCATGGAACATGTAAACACGTGGGTTCCAGGGCTCAAAATAACACCTAGCAGTCGCCAAGTCCTAGATAGATTATTAAATTATTGCTTATATTTAATGCGCTATAATCATTCGTTAAATCTCTTCGTTCAAAATAATCCTAGCAGAGTATCTCAAAAAGATAGAGACACTATTTTAGAAAGAAGCCTTGAGTATTGGAAATCTGAAGAGACTTTTCATCATCTTTTTTCAAGTTATTTTCCAAGACTAATTAGACGTTACCATTTAGATGGTACTCTTATGCAGGATGCTAATCCATTCGAAGATTTGGCAAGTGTTGATGAAACATTACCGCAGCACTATGATACTCCTACAGCCGCGCTCGATTGGACATTTAACTATAATGTTGCAATTTACTTTGCTGTTGGCAAAAATGAAATAAAAGAAAAATTTTTAACAATATACGCTCTTAAAATACATGATTCAAATTTATCTCCAATTCACATGATGGATAAAAACATTCATGTTGAAAATATTCGAGCTAAACGACAGGAGGGAACATTCACCTATTTCACTAAACCATGCAGCTTTTATATTGAACAAGGTCATTTTCCATCAATTAATTATTTTGATCAACGCTATAAAAACAACTTGGAAAAGCGCACTTTTGAATTAAAAGAATTTATCATTGAACGAAACAGTCAAAATATTAATAAGTTAAAAAAAAACAACTGAAAATTCATAAAATTAATAAGAAATACTTATTTCCAGATAAATATTGTTATTTTAGACTAATATTAAATTTAAAAAATTTAATTAAAAAAACCATCCTCAATCCAAGTAAATCTTTCAATGATTCTATCATGAGCTAAATTTATTATTGGCTTGATATAATCATACAATGGATTGCTACAAATTACCTTTTCATATTGGCTTGTTAACGCCATTTCTTTTTTATGCAATACAATCACACCGGCGATTTTCTTAGAAAAATTTTCTTGCAGAAATAAACCATCTGTATCCCTGCGATTTCTCATTATGCCATTTTGATACTTAGAAAGTGTAGTTCCATATAACGCATCAGCAAAATCAATAGAGTAGCGTTCACTTTTAATTTCAGAAACAATTAAATTAATATTATTTTTAGAGCTATATTTTTCAAAGGCGTCTGCTGCATTACAAAGTGCACCTCTAATCTGTTCTTTAGTGATATTTGTTATTTCAACTGCATCTAAATCATCAAAAGAATAAAGGACAAGATGGTCTCTAAAAGAGTTCTCCATAGTTTTAAACTCAATCTCAGCAATTAGATTATTCGGGCCACTGAAAGTAAATTTTTCACCATCTATTTTAGTTAGGTTTTCCTTAATAAATTTTATCATCGCATTGACATTTTCTTTTTTGAAATTTTCAGAAACATTCACAATTAACCCTCTTTTAGAGGAAATTAGCTTTATTTGCTTTCTAATTTCTCTTACCACTTGAGCTTGCTGGTTTTCACGTATCGAATTTGATAAAGATTTAATTTGAATATAGTAATTAATTCTATCTAGTTTAATCACTAAATCAATTGGACGTTTTGTATTTTTTGGTTCATAAAAAATGTCTAAGGCTTGATTAGGCGGAAAGCTTCTTAATAATTGAACTGTAAAATTAAGCTCAGTTAATGTTTCTAAAAACTTATGAGCTTTAGTTGAACGTAGCAATCTTTTGCATAAATCAGACAGCTGTTTTTCATTTAAATAATCTATAGCTTCCTTTAGTTTCTCTATATCGATTTGCTCATATCGCAACTCAAGTTTTTCCAACAACTCCTTCAGCTCATTTTCCATGAAAATCCCAGTAAATTAATTAAATTTTATTAATTGCTATAAGACACGCCGAACTGTTCTATAGGGATACTTTGCGTAAATTGATTCAGCCAATAAAGTTTTACCCTTTGAATTTTTTATAGCTTTTTTTGCTAACTCAAGTTCATTCATATGCGACTTTTTATTTAAATGCATTACCTAACGCTGTATTATGAATTAGTACATAATAACCTAACATGGTAAAAGAAACTTTTAATATTAACATTAATATCGGAATCCAATTTATGCAACTAGGGGCTTCAAATTTTTCAGCTTCAGTAATTTTCTTTTCTTTATAGCGGTGATAAATTCCCCATGAGGCGGTTGCTATTGCATAATGAAGTAAATCACAAAATAAAGCGGTGCTAAAGAATATAAATGCCCATTTAAAGTTACCAAAATTAAAACTTTGACCTTTATCTGGATGCACAAAAAACCATATGATTGCTATCCCAGGCAATGCTAGTTGTCGATTAATAGTACTTAACGTATTCGAATATTCATAGTAAGCCTGCCGAACATCATCTAACTTCATATTTACCTCGGTCCTGTGCTATTTGTGCCCGAATCTATGTTGTGATTTAAAACTTTATTTTCTGCAGGGATTGCTGTGGTTGATGGGTTATGTTTTTTGGCAATCGAAGACTCTGTGTGATGGTTTTTTTTATTAGTAGGCTCTATGTTTTGTGTGATTATTTCGTGTTTGTAATCAATATATTGCCGTTGAACTGCGCATGCGCTACTTAATAATATAAGAATTACAATAGCAGATTTGGCTAAAAATTCCCTCATACATACTCCTATTCAATCTGATAATCAATTTTTGCTGATTGTGGTTATCTCATATACCAAATTACTCGTTGCACCAGATGTCATTAAGATACTTTTACTAACTAATTCTTTGAGTTCTCGCTGAAGAGTTCTGCGTGTCACATTAGGACATATATTTTCAAATTGTTTGATAGATATGCTGCCATTTTTTGATATGAATTCAATGACCATTTTTTGACGATTTGATAGATGATATTGCTTCACCATCACGTCTTGTTCTATTGCTTGTTTACCAAGAGATTTAACTTCCTGCAATTGTGTTGATAATCCATGAATAAAATATTCAAGCCAACTAGTTAAATCCATATCGTTTTGACGTACCTCCTGTATTGCTCGATAATAATCACTTCGGTTGCGATCGTAATACTCACTGATTGTAAAAAGTTTTTTAAAATCGTATCCACGCTGATATAGGCATAATGTAGATAACAGACGTGCTGTACGCCCATTACCATCTAAAAAGGGGTGTATATGTACCAACTGAAACTGGGCAATTCCTGCAATTAAAACAGGATGTACTTCTTTTTCGTCATTCGTCCATGCTACTAAATCTTGCATCATTTGAGGTACTTCAAATGCTGGAGGTGGTGTATAAATCACATCTTTAGTTTTCGAATTAACAACATAATTTTGTGTTTTTCGATATTCACCGGGTGTTGCTGAGTTTCCTCGTACTCCATTTACTAACCGTTTATGAATCTCGCGTATTAAGCCTTCTGTGATAGGTTCACCGTCACCCACATAACTTGATACCAAATCAAATGCGTTACGGTAATTAAGAAGTTCTCTTGCATCATCAGGATTTACAGACTCAAGATGCTGGCCTTCCCATATTTGCTCAGACTGCTCAAGAGTAAGCTGGGTGCCCTCAATGTGTGTCGTATGATGTGCTTCTAAGATCAAGGCTTGGCTCTGCATTTTAGCTACCCAATCATCTGAAAGGGTCGCTGCCTCCAGGAAGCCGCGCGCGCGCTCAATAGCGGTTAATTCATTGGCAATTAGATTGGTGATAGCTAGCTTCGGTTTGAACATTTTGCTTCCTCCATCTCTATAATACCAATGTCGTAAGAATGTCGCAAGAATGTCGCAAGAATGTCGCAAGTATGTCACAAGAATTGTCACAAGAATGTCGCAAGAAATATCTGTATAAACAAAAATCTATGATGAAATTTCCACAATAAATCACTTTTTTTACATTTTGTAAGAAGCGAACATTAGAATAGCTTGATATAATGCTTGGTCATTTAACAATAGGAAAAGTTAATGACAGCTGAAATAGCCATCTTAAATAGAGTAGCAGTTGCGCTAGCGGCAGATAGCGCCGTATCATTGACAGTGCGCGGACAGGTCAAAATATACAATAGTATCGATAAATTATTCCAATTGTCTCATTCAGCTCCCGTGGGCATTATGATCTTTGGGGCGGCTGAATATATGGGCATCCCTTTGGAGACTGTAATCAAAGGATTTAGAGATTCTAAATTTTGCAAGACCACAGATTTTTTGCATGAGTATGCAGATTGTTTTTTTGAATATCTAGAAAAAGAAGTAGATGCCCCGGAAAACCTTATTGAAAGGAATATTGGCGGTATTATCTGGAATGCCTTTTACTCAATTCGACAAACGGTTGTTGATCAATATGTTGCAATTGCTGATACGAAGGAAAAAATTGATCCTAAACAATTCTTAACTGAAAAATCACAACATGTTGTAAAAGACTTAATACAGACATTTCAGGCATCTCCTGATTGTCCAGGTATAAATGAAAATTCTCTACTTAAAAAATATCCTGAGATTGCAAAATCTATCGCAGCAGAAATTTTTCCTGAGCAATCAGACACCGATTTTTCTGACTTTGTTGAACTAGCCAAACTACTTCTAATAAAAGATTATTTTTCACAAAATCAAACAGGGTTTGTATTTGCTGGATTTGGTGAAAAAGAAATATTTCCGAATCTTTATGCTTATATCTCTGATGGAGTAGTGGGGTCGGTTATAAAGAAGAAAAAAGATGTAGAGGTCAAAATAGACAGAATTAACAAAGGTTCACATATTGAACCATTTGCTCAAAAAGAGATGGTGGAGCGTTTTCTTGATGGAATTGACCCTGGATACGACAATTATATCAAATCAAGCATGCGCCAAGCTCTTACCGAATTTGGAATGGAAATCGTAAGTGCTCACGCTGGTATAACTGATTCTAATCAGCAAGAAATTAAATCATTACTTTCGAATGCTATAGATACCCATCTCAATACATTTAACAATAAATCAGAAGCGCGGCGCCACGAGTATTTCCGAAAACAAGTTTTAGATATGGTGCACCATATGCCAAAAAGTGATCTAGCTGCTATGGCAGAATCATTAGTTAATCTCACATCGATTAAACGACGTGTTTCGGCAGAGAGCGAAACTGTTGGCGGTCCTATCGATGTTGCTATAATATCAAAGAATGATGGCTTTATTTGGATAAAAAGGAAGCACTATTTCAACGTAGAAATGAATCCACGGTATTTCACTAATCAGAACCTGAAACTCCAGGCTAGGAAACTGAGTAATGAATAATCATTTTAAGCAGCCAACAAAAAATGATAATGAAGTGGCCGCACAGTTAATTAATAAATTTTTTGGCAACATGAACGCATCATTAATTGAGGCTGGAATTACTGATGCTAAAGAAGCGTTTGACCAAGCGCGTATTATTCTCAGAGGTACACAAGCTAAAACTAATAAAGAAGAAAATACAGAGGAGAGCGAAAACATGCCTCAGTCAGTTCAAAAAATAGTAGCCAAGTAACGTAGGCCCCCGGTTCAATTCCCCCGTCAGTACGGAAAAATAGGGGGCCTAATTGGGGGCTTTTCATAAAAACCACATTAATATATTCAATTTAATTCAAATGGTTACACCATGAATGTGATAGCCGCCGCCCCAAATTCACTTCCAGTAACATCCAAATTCATCCAAAAAGCCACGAAATAATAAGGTTTTTTCTATAATCTACGTCCAATGATGTCCAACTGATACCCCCAACATCCAGTGTGTTTTGGGGGCATTATAGGGGGTATTTTGATACCCCAAAAAGGTGATACCCCCATGTCATTAAAAGACGTAAATATTAAGAATGCGAAACCTCGTGATAAAGCATATAAGCTCGCGGATGAAAAAGGGTTATATTTGTTTATCAAGCCAAATGGGTCAAAAGCATGGCGTTTGAAGTATCGATTCCTTGGCAAAGAGAAAACGCTCTCAATAGGTCTCTATCCAGATGTTAGCCTTTCAGATGCTAGGAATGCGCGAGACAATGCCAGAAAACAGCTTGCGGACAAGATTGACCCAGGTTTAGCAAAACAAGTGTCCAAACGTAGTGCAAAAGAGGCTTCAGAGAATAGCTTTGAAGTCATCGCGCGTGAATGGTTTACAAAATATTCTTCAAAATGGTCATCTAGCCATGGCGAACGAATCTTACGTCGATTAGAAAAAGACATTTTCCCTTGGTTGGGTTGTCGTCCTATTTCTGATATTACCGCACCAGAGTTATTAAGCGTTCTGAGACGCTAAAGCAATTTACGATACACTGCCAGAGGGAAGAATAGATTCTGGTGATAATATGCGTCATATTACGAATAACATCACCACAGATGTCTCTAATGGAGAGATGACGATTGCAGAAGCAGAGAAATTCATCGTATTCTTAAAACATCAGCGTTGGCAGATTGATGAGGCTGAAAGTAAGAGACGTGACGAAGCATGGGAAAAACAAAGGGGAGGGTAGATTTTGTTATGAAATGGGCTATTAGCTTTCTGCTTTGTAATTTATTAACCACTTATGCAGAAACTCGGTAGCGTTTACATCGTCCTCATTATAATTAATAATATCTTGTAATATATTTCTATTATTTTTTTCTAGCCATTCTTCATACCAAAAGATACTCTGTGCGCCACCGGCTTTTGCATGTTGCCATTTAAAATTAAGGTGTTTAGCTATGTCCTTAATTGAATAAAAGTAAACAGGAAAAATAAACGAGTCAGTCAGCTTTTTAGAAAGATCTACAAGGTTATCTATAAAGTGATCTAACTGATCACATCCACCATATTTTTTCGATAATTTGTTAAGGTGCGTCTTTTCATAATGATGAAAGTGATAAACTTTGAAGTCTCTAAAATTTTCCATTTTTAACCAACTAATAAACTGATCCCACATTACCTTTTCATTTTCCGGTTTTTCGGCAAGAAAGTATTTGAATTCACCCTTAATACCATCTTTTACAATCAGCAAACCGAATAGATAATCCACACCGAGAAACGGATCACCTTCAATATCAAAATATATTTTTATTTGAGCAGCAGGTATATCAGGCCTACAAATGGGTATTATTTTGCTGCTAACAAGAGAATTTGCCTGAGTTTTTAAGCGTCTTATGGTATCAATACTTGCGCCTTTTATTTTTGGAAGTGAATTCACATCACATGCAGCCATGTCGTTTAATGTATTTATACTTTCGTTCTTTAATCCCGCTATTACTGAAGAATCAATATCATATAATAATGAAATATCAGATTTTCGCTCCGCTTCTTCTAGTAGAATCTCAGACCAAGGCGTTTGTAAAGATTCTCTTGTAATTTTTAAAGGTGGCTCATTTCCGCGAAGAATGTTTAGAATATCGCTAATTGTGCTATTTGTAGCTTGTGAAAGTTTATCTGTTAACTCACAGGGAATAGTTACATTATTTTTATTTATAAATTCTCCGAGAGTCGGCATAACGCCTTGAAGTTTATTCAAAATAAGTGCATATAGCATCAATTGTTTTTTGTATTCTGCCTTGTCGCATTGGGTAGAGTTTTTTATTTCTACGGGAATGTAATAATAATTACCGAAAATTGATGAGCCATCACACTTTTTAAGAAAGTCAGGGCGTCCTTTAAATTTAACATTGCCATCAATATAAGATATGACACCCTGATATATAAGGTTTTCTCCCGCTTTCATGTATTCTAGCGTAAGTTTTTCAGCCTCTTCACCAGATAGATTTTTGTCGATAGTGACTTTTTGCATATCTTTAACGCAATTTTCTTCGTGTAAAACACCCCCTTCAATTAAACGAAGTGTTAGCTCAGACAATTCAATTTTCTTAGATTGATCACCATGGATGTCATACCATATCCAGTGTGGAGATTTGGCGTATAGATAAAACATAGATGGGCTGATTTCTAATAGCTGGCTCATGGCCGCCTCTTTCATGGTTTATTTGGCCGACGATATTATATTGTAGCATTAACGTTCTAGAGCAGGGATAATCCCTGCCAATGCTCATCTAGGCCTTCTTTGACGCATGAAAAGGTTATAAACCCTATTGCTATTTATAATAAAAATAGTAATATTTACGATATATTATTTAAGCTTTATCTTATTAATTCATATAAATATCTTAATATTCAATAAGTTAAATTATAAACAGCTGTATAAAAACTGCATAAATATTGGTGAAAAGTTGTAAAATATACGTTATAATAGACGTAGAGGTGATTGAAATGTCTGCTATCGCAAAAAAAATATTAGAAACTGTTCCAACACATGATTACTTGCATCTTCTTGAAGGCAACACAGCTAAAAATGTCGTAGATTTTTTACATCTTTCCAGAAATGATGTATCAAAAGCAATGGGAGTCGAAAAAAACTCTGTTAGATACGATAGCCATATGCCAATTGAGTTAAAGCAACGTCTTTATGAGATTGCAAATATTTGTGAGCTAATGGCAGGTTATTTTAATGGAGATATAAAAAAAACAGAGCTATGGTTTAATATAAAAAACCCTGCGCTTGGAGGAGTATCTCCTAGAGATATGATTCGTTTTGGGCGTTATAAAAAATTAGAAAAATTTATTCAAAATGCTCTAGCAGGAATTAATCCATAAATTATGTCTCAGTATGATGTTTCTATATTTTGTCTTTTTGACACTCTTCCGCCTCGTGCGATTAAAAAATGGCTGAAGCTTCATGCGGGACTTATTGACTATACTTCGGAACATTTCGGTTTTTTTGCCCATCAAAGATCAAAACTATATGAGCAACTTAAAAGCGCATTGTTAATTCAAGCAATGCCATATGAATTGCGCAACTGGAGAAGAGTCGTTGATCATCAATTCTCTAATACACCTTTATCAGCACTCGGCAGCATTAAACACTTCCCTGGAGGGCGTTTTAATATAGGAGATATAGATCCTTCGAGATTTCCTCAATTTGCAGGTCTTTATATTGCGGAAGATACATCTACTGCATTAAGAGAGGTATTCAGTCTTGATCCTGACCAAAGTAATAATGGTTTATCTAGTGCAGAATTAAACGTGGCAGGTAATTTTTCGCATTTCATTATTGATGGATCTTTAACAACAGTCTTGGATTTAACTAAACAAGAATCTTTGAGCAATTTTTTCGATCTCATTAGCGATATCGTTCTTCCAACCTATTATATAAAACGAGCAGCAAAAATCAAAATACCTCCAATGAGGCCTGTTAGAAGTTTGAAGGAGTTGAGGGATACTCTATTTCGAGAGGATTGGAGGTTGATGCCAATGCAATTCGATGTTCCAGCAAATTCACAAGTGTTGGGTCAAATTGCATATGCGGCTGGAATCGAAGGTATATTATTTCCGTCTGTGAAAACCGACAAAAAAACCCTTGTTATTTATCCGAACAATTTTAATGACTCTGATGCGTATATTGAAATTAAGGGCAATGTATCTGCATCTGTGATAAATAGACGAATAGATAGTTCTACATTTAAAGAATTTATTTAAGTGAAATAATTGATCAAATTCAAGTCGTACTTCGAAATAGTGGGGGTATTTATCAAAATCACATTTGAAATTTATATATAGTTCAATCGGTTTGTCCAATGATGTGATTGACGCTGCCAAAATTTACTTTTTGTAATATCTAATAAGACCCTTGTAAATAAGGGATTTTTTATTTGTGCTATGCCCGTTCGCCCGTTAATGCTTAACTGAATAAACATAAAATTTTTACATACAAAACTACTATATCTATGACAGAAGATCGCTTTCTTACAAAACTCAATAAGAAATCTTATGCAATCAAAAAAAATAACAAATGTTTTCCTACCTACAGAATCGGAACCGGTTGAACTTACAAATCAACTCAATGAAAGAATAAAAATTCGACCTATGTATTTTGAGTTAGGATTTAGTTCCTCGCCTAATATCTATGGTAGAAGAATTTTGGTGGATAATTTAATGAGGGCTTTAGAACAGTTGCCCTTGGAAATTGGGTTTCTAGTTTGGGATGTTTATCGGCCAAGAGCTGTTCAAGCAAAATTGTTCCATTGGATGCAAGGGGAAATACGTAAAAAGTTACCCCAGCTCACTGAAGCAATAATTATGATTAATAATACGCCTGATATATGTGCAACCCATCTTGTATGTTCTTCTAGCCAATAAGAAAAAGCTATTACAGAAGACATGATTAATAGCAATGAAAGACTCATATTGTTATATCTGGCCTTTAAATGCTGGCCATTCTTCATCACCAAACAAGGAGCCGAATGCTTCTGGTTGTCCAGTCTTTCTACTCCAGAAAATATTGCCTATATCAAAGTGCCACCATTCATATTGATATGATACAAAACCCGAATTTTTCATTGCAGAACGTAGTAAATTTCTTCTTTCTTTAATACACTCTTCATCTTCAGTTAAACTTGAGCGTTGA
>Ga0207073_1140_pt1 | contig 12177 bp, 11 predicted proteins | sample Alteio_BWMinHeat_65_FD_153575 | JGI IMG/M metagenome (GOLD analysis project Ga0207073, IMG submission 153575) | Enriched cells from forest soil in Barre Woods Harvard Forest LTER site, Petersham, Massachusetts, United States -... | ecosystem: Environmental > Terrestrial > Soil > Temperate forest >...
TCATTACCGATCCTTTGTCTTCTTTTGCTTTTTCAACATTAAGACTAAATAAATTATTGGCGATAATATGCTCTATTTCAGGAAGACATTTTTCCTTCTTGTTCAACTGATCAGTGCAACAAAAAAATTCTACTTGCTTGTCGAGTACTTCGTTGTGTATCAATCCACGCGCAACTGCTAGCCGAAGATAGACCAGCTCAATATGGTTCATAATCCCTTTCCAAGTACTATCAGCGAGGTGGATTTCATTCTCCATCATGTCGCTTGCATATTTAGGTTTATCAAGGTAGAAGCTATCTAATATGGGAATACCTTCGCATTGTTTTTTAATTTTTTCTATATTGTTTAACTCGCTGTGAATGTCTCTTGTAATAATAAAAATAGGCGGCATTGGCCTTGTAATTTTATAAAGTTCACGAATTTCTTTGGCATGAGCCATCGTGTCTTTGTGTATTTGATGCAGGTCAAAAAGAGAATCGACAAAATAAAGCCATGCTATATGATAACCTTCCCCAACGTTGTAACTGGCGTTCACAGAAAAGCTTTCAGAAAAGTGTTCCTCATCTTTATAAATTTTTTTAGTGAAGAAACCAGTAATATTTTCTCTAAATTTGTCGTTTCTACCACCACCAACAATCAATCCACGAAATAAATAACCCTTAAGAAACAGGTTCAAATAATGATCCAACTGAGATTCAATCAACGATTTTTTTGTATTATCATGCGTTGGATCGCGCAAAATCGTTGAATAATTTCCATTTAGAAACTCAAGTTGATTTGCGCTTTGTTCATAAGAGGTAGAGTTTTTTTTAAAAAATCGCAACATTCTTTTTCTCCTGTTATTATAAATGTAACTTATTGATATTTAGAATATAACTACACCATTTTTCAGAGTAAATCAAGTATGTAGCCAAAAATGAATTAGTCAGCCTTGCGATTGATGATGATAGACAGTATTCAACACGCGGAGTAATAAATCACCCATGCCGTATTCAATACGGTATTTTGTCGACTCTTTTTTAGTTATCGTTATTTTGTTTTCTACATTAACTTAATTATTGAAGAGGAGAGATGATTATGCCAGAAGCCGATTTTTGGGATGAATACGTACAAGTTAGTAAAAGGAATCAAAGAGAGGAATGGCAAGAAAAATTTAGGATTGCCGTTTCAAAAAGTGATTCAGCAGAAATTGATGAATGTTTAAAAAGCGGATGGATCAACATTGATGAAAACGATGGGCAAGCACTTAAAACATTACTGGATTACGGTGATTTCATTAATGCAGTCAAATTGCTTGATGCAGGTGCATCGCTTTACTTTACACATGAGCGATATGAATATGATCCAAACGATTGTTACCCCTATACAACGAAAGTAACTGATACAATCAATTTATTAGAAGGGCGTGGCATCACTCGTCAGGATATTTATTCACTAGCAGAGTTAAGGAAGCAAGACCTTGTTGAGCAAACCTCACAAGCACCTCGGTTAGGGTAGCCTGATGACGGAATGCCATCTCGCAAATGCGTGAGTGGCATTCCATATTAAAATTGAATCATTATTGAGGCGATTGATATGCCATTTGTATGAGTTCTCGCCTAGTATTAGCGCCCAATCTTGTTTTTAAGTTATCCAGATAGCTTTCAATCGTGCGATAAGATAAACCTAATTCCTTTGCGATCATTTTGGCAGTATAACCTTTGATTGTATATTCAAGACATTCTTGCTCACGTTTGGGTAACGCCAGTTGCTTGAGTGAATCTTGCATTGCAATCGGTTGTACTTCGGGTATTAAAAGATCAGATGTTATCTTAAGACGACCTAATAAAGCAAGGTGAGCTGCAATAGCATGACGCCCGAGTACAATTGAAAAGCCACAAACGCCTATAATTTGTTGATCGAAATCATACCAAGGTAATTTAATTGAAAGGAATTCTTGTGAGATACCATCTTTGCGAACATGACATTCATCAAACAATTGAAAATGATCAGATTTGATCACTCTATGACAATTGTCGAGTAATTGTATGGCGCTTTCTTTTTTTGATACTGCTAATATTGAATGTCCCATTGCCTCACTGATGGATGGAAAACCACATACGATCACACCTTCTTGGTTGATTGCTTTTGTAGCGCCTTCCGTATCTAAGAGATAAAAACTGATGTCAAGCTGCATGAAGTCGGCAACAGTAAAACCCGTATCCACAGCATGAGAGGCGTGTGTATTGATAAAAGAGAAATTCGCATCAAGCAACATGATACCGTTTTTTATGCGCCATACTTTCATGTGTTGGGTGGGCATATTGCTTATTCGTATCTTCTGCAGGCTACTTCGCATATTATTTACCTCGGTGTTTAGTCTAACAAATACCCCATTTTTTGGTAATTTACCGTATTCCATACGGTAATTCACTAGAAAATAGTCGTTTATTCTTTACTCGTGATCTCGTTAATTTATCATTCAAAGGAAAACATATCATGACAGCAAATCGATTTTCATTTTTTTCTAATGCCGCTAAATACATTAAAATTGAACCGAATAAATTTTTACAAGCCATCAGAAGTGGTGATTCAGCCGCAATTGATGGCATGCTTGAATTAAAAAAACAAGGCGCAGAGCTGGACCTTAATAACTATTGTTATGAAGATAATCCACTTAAAATATTATTACAGAGAAAAGATTTTGATAACGCCAACAAATTACTTAAATCAGGTGCAAATACGACATACTACACAAAAGAATACTTTGGCGATAGCTGGGGGGAATGGGACTTCATTAGTCATGATTTATTTAAAGAATTTGCAGGCTCTGATGATGTGATCGAATGTTTAAGAAAAGAGTCACAAAGACAATCTTTTGATAAGTTAAAAAAAGAATATGAAAATGCCAAAGAGTTTGTAAACAATTATCAACATTTGCTAGGTAAGGTGACGACGAACTTAAGTGAGGCAGAAGTGGGCACAGCCACCTATAAACCGTGAGTCATCGATTTTTGTAGGATGGATTAGTGTATAGATTGAGCGTTTTTCGCCGTAATCCGCCGCATTCGGTGGATTACGGCGCATAATTATTCCCCGCTACCCAATTGGTTCGCCTCCCCAATTAAAGCAAGACGCACAGCTTCCAATTTAGGCATTTTCGCAGCTCGTAAGATTTCATATATTTCAGCTAATTTTCGTAATAAATTACTTTTGCGTTTTTTATCTTGTTTATCCATTTCCGGCATTTCACGAATTTCTCTTAAGATGCGGGCAATTTCTTCCCAATTAAAAGCTGCTTCTTGATCGCGTGGCGAGATGATTTTTTTGCTGACATCGTCAGCAGTGCTTACTTTACTACTTGTTTCAGTGATGATGGCTTTAAAGCGCTCCGCTGCTTCTGCAAGCAACTCAAGGCGTGTTTCAAATGTGCCGGTTTGTAAGTCGTCAGAATGTGGATAAAAACTTAAGGGCATTTTTAACCTCTCCTCATAGACTTTTTTATAACCACTTATATCATTATACACTGCAATCATTGATGATTTATTATCTAGTATAACTTATTGATCCTTAAAGATATCTCTTTTCTTCTTTGTTTTTTTAGTGACGGTCAACCATCCATTAATGGCTTGTAAATCTTCCGCTCTCAATGTCCCTGCTGCTTGCTTCAAGGCAAGAATACTATTAAGTAAGTTATAACGGTCTCTCGCATAATTACTTTGATATTGATAAACATTTTGTCGTTGATTGAGCACATCGAATAATGTTTGCGTGCCTACTCTGTAGCCTTCTTCCATTCCGGCCAGTGAGCTCATGGCTGATTTGACTGCTTGTTTATCTGCTTTAATTTGACTGATACCAGAAATAATGCCTAAGTAACTTTGCCTTGTGGTATTAATTGTATTGCGGATTGCTTGTTCGAGTGCTTGCTTAGACGCATCATAATTATAGGCTGCCTGTCTAGTCTCAGCAACAACAGCACCGCCTGCAAAAATAGGAATATTAATATTCACACCAACGGTTTTGTCAGTAGAAATGGCAACGCCTTGCGTGAAAGGTCCTTCATTAATCCGTCCACCACCAATATTGTTCTGATAAATTCGATCAAGGCCTCCTTGCAATTGCATCGTTGGCAAATGGCCTGCAAATTGCGTGCGAATTTGATACAGTGCGGCATTAGCGGTTTCTTGCGCTGCTTTGATTGACCAATTATATTTTAATGCTTTAGTCGTCCATGCTTCAATATCATGCGGTTGCGGTGAGACCAATGGGAAATCTTCACTGAGGCTTGCAAGAGACTCGGGATATTGTCCTGTGATCACGCGTAAATTTTCTTTATCATCGGTCAAGGTTGTTTCTGCTGCAATGACTTGTGCGATTGATGCATCATATGCTGATTCTGCCGTATAGAGATCGGTAATGGTTTTGACACCGACTTTATATTGTTCTTTGACTTGATCGAATTCTTTTGCATAGGCATCCTTTGATGCGCGCGCATAAGTTAATGTTTCCTGGTCGCGCAAGACTGCAAAATACGCACTTGCAACGCGCGTCATAAGTGATTGTAATGCTGCATTTAATTGCGCATCTGCACTTTTTGAAGTGGAGTATGAAGCGCCCACTGTTGAAAATTGTGCAAAGTCGAACACGGTTTGTGTGACGGATAAGGACAATTTGTAATATTTAACTGTTGTAATCGGGGTGAGACCTTGTTGTATCGCATCAAAGTCATGGGTCTTTGTGATTGATGAATTGGCGCTACCTGATAAATGGGGCAATAACTGAGCTACACTGATGGGTAAATTTTGTTTGGTGGCACGTAAAGACGCGACGGATTGTAGATACGTTGGATCGCTGGTCAAGGCTAAGTTATAGGCTTCAAGTAAATCGGTTGCAAAAGCAGTACAAGAACTGATCAACGTTATCAATAAAATAAGCCATTTGCTGTTCATTTGCATCGCTTTCCAATTATAATAGTCGATAAACTACGTTATTTTACACAGTATGATCTGCCTTGACAAATGGGAGATAGGATGCGTATTTGGAAGCAAGAGATTAACTTGGAAAAGCTGCATGAGCGCAATCAAGACACCATGTCGGATTTCTTGGAGATCAGTTTCTCTGAGATCGGTGATGATTATTTATGTGCCAGCATGCCCATTACTGATAAAGTCAAGCAGCCAGTTGGTATTATGCATGGTGGTGCATCGTGCGTGCTTGCAGAGACAGTTGGCAGCATTGCAGCCAATTTCTGCGTTGATTCTTCATATTATTGTGTGGGTTTAGATATCAACACCAATCACATACGTGCCATTAGAGAAGGGCGTGTGTTTGCTAAAGCAGACCCTTTTCATTTGGGGCAAACGACGCAAGTCTGGCATATTGAAATTCACGATGAGATGAAAAAATTGATTTCCATTACGCGTTTAACGATGGCAGTATTGAAGCGTGCGGGTTACAAACCGTAGTGGGTATTTTTATAAGGAGATATAGATGAAATTGATACGTTATTTACATGTGATCGTTCTATTGTTATTCGCGCCATCTTGTTTTGCCATTCAAATACAATCACCCAATTTCGAATCTGCAGAACATTCTGCGGTGGGAGACCAAGTACGATTAGCATACGCCAAAAATGAATCTTCGAAAGAGAATGCCATGTTATCTTTAGAAAATGGTTTCTCGTTGAGTTATGGCAATATACTCACATTAGCTGATTTTTATGGGGATTCGAGTGCTCCCATTTCAAAAGGAGCTGATTTAAAAGAACGCATGAAACGGTTTTCCTCCACATTTGCAACCATCAATAGTAAAGAGGCTAATCTTGGCGAGCTAAAGAAAATATTTGCCGTGTTAGCGCGTGAACAAGCATTAATCGCAGATGGTATTTTGCATGGTGAAACGGCGGAGGCAGTTTATCGACGTATTAACAGTGATTTAGACCGAGAATATAATTGCGCCATGGGCGGTAATTGCAGCCTAATGTGGTTTTTATTTCCCAGTAAATATTTAACATTAAAAAGTGATGATCGCGATCATTTCGGGACAGATGCTTGGCTGAGTTATGAAGCGGGTCACAAAGTTGCATTGCAAGAAGCAATCGCAGCGCATTCAACACAAGATAAAGCAAGACTCATGAAAGCGTATGCAATGAATGCATTTGCCAGCCACTATTTAACGGATTATTTCGCAGCAGGGCACATCAGAACACCACGTGTTGCCTTGCCAGAACAAGTGACCCCTTCGATTATTGGCGCATTGCTTTCTAAATATATGCATGATGAAGAAAATGCATATGGATTGTCGGTACATAATCAACGTGGGAATACTTGGAACGCGTATGGAGATGGTTATTTGCATGCGAAACAACATCAAGCAGCTGTGCGCATCATCGTTGATGCCTTGCAAGCATCAGTTGATGAAATATTTAATGCCTATCTTACCGGTCAGTTACCTGCACGTACCATCGTAGAAGATTATTTACCCATTGCGAATGAAGATAACGGTTACAGTCAGCATGATATCACTCCGTTATTTTATTGGGATAAACAATCAAAAGTATTATATCGACGTACCGATGTCAGTAATCCTTATGATAAACGCATGACAGCCGATTGGTGGGGTTGGACAACTGCGATTATGCTCGTGCAACAACGCGGATTATCGGTTGCATGGCAAGCAAATATTGCTGTTTCGGGTTATGGGAAATTGGGTATTCAATATGGCTTGATTACGGATAAGAATGTGATTAAGTATGTGAATGAGCGTGGGTGATTTATCCAACAGCATTTCAATAAGAACGCGGAAAATAGTAGGGTGGATTAGGCGTTTTTTGCCGTAATCCACCAAAAATAATAATGATTTTTTTTATGTTTGTGGATTACGGTGCAAAAAACGCACCTAATCCACCCTACTATTTCTTACACGCTAACTCAATTGCTTTAATGAGGCTTCCAGGATTTGCTTTATTTGTCCCAGCAAGATCAAGTGCAGTGCCATGATCAACAGACGTGCGTATAAAAGGCAAACCCAAAGTAACATTCACGGCGCTGTCAAAACCCAAATATTTAACGAGGGGTAGCGCTTGATCGTGATACATAGCTAAAATGACATCGAATTGTTGCAGTAATTCTTTTGTGAAGATGGTATCGGCAGGTAATGGCCCAATGAGATTTAAACCATTTGCTCGAAGTGTATCAAGCGTTGGCGTGATCACATCAATTTCTTCTCGTCCTAAATATCCATTTTCACCAGCATGAGGATTTAAACCACAAACACCAATACGAGGGTTTGCAATATTGAAACGCGTGATTAATTCTCGATGTACAATAGAAATCACAGATGTTAACGTTTCAGGTGTAATGGCATCAGCTACTTCTTTAAGTGGTAAATGGGTGGTGACCAATGCCACTTTCAATTGTTGTACCACAAATAACATCACTGTTTTTGTCACATGAGCGAGCTTTGCAAGCCATTCGGTGTGGCCACTAAACGAAATTCCTGCGGCATTTATGATTGCTTTATGCACAGGCCCTGTGACTAAAGCACATTCAGGATGGGTAAGACAATAATTTGTTGCGATGTTCAAGGTATCAATCACGTAATGTGAATTTTGTTTGTTGAGTTGACCTGCAATAACAGGATTTTTTAATGACACTGGATATACTTTTATTGTGTTTTTTTGATTGACAATCGGTATTTCTTGCAAGTTCGTTAATGTGTATGTAAACGGTAATTGCAATTGTTCTGCGCGCTTACTTAATAAATCAGGATCAGCGATCGCAATGAGTTCACAAGGCCACTCATTTTGGATTGCTTTGATGAGAATATCAGGGCCGATGCCAGCAGGTTCACCTGGTGTAATTAGGACACGTTTTATCATTTGATCTCAATATACGCAATCCCACGCAACTTCGATAACCACACTTTACCCGCTTCTTCAAATTTTCTATGCAATAATTGATTTTCAACTGCTTTTTTCGCGGCAAGACCGCTTTTACCTTGACTTTGCAGAGCGCTATTCACTTCATCGGGTGTCAGTGCAATTTTACTGGCCACTTCATGCTGTTGCACTTTTTGCAGCAATAATTGTTCGCGCAAATTGCTTTTATACGCTTTAACATTCAGGCCTTCCTGTTGAATGCGTTCTAACAATTGATCCATGGTCATGTTATTTTGAGCGGCAATTTTACCAATTACACCATTTAATTCTTTGTCGCTGATATCGATGTGTAATTGTTTTGCTAACTGCAATTGTAATTTTTTATCAATTAAATGATCTAACACACGTTTTTTAGATGCGGCATCGTATGACATGGATTGGCCCATGGCGCGCATTTGTAACGCCACATTTTTTTCTTCGTTGCGTAATTCTGATTGGGTGATGACATCATCATTGACAATGGCAACCACGCTGTCGAGCTGTTGGGCCATTGCGTTACTGGTGATTAACGAAGCCATAATTATGCAATATGTTACTAGTTTTTTTACGATCATCATTTTGCCTACTCTCAACCGAATTGTGAATTCGTATATCCGCTAATATTATTCAAGATGCTTTGAGGATTGCCATTGCCCACATTGCCAAGCCCTTTTAGCGACAGTTGAATATAAAAATCATTACTATAACGTGCTTGGTAGTTTCGATCAGGGTCTAACCCAAGGAACGTACGATTACCAACCAGACGTACTGATACACAGCACGTGTCGTATTGTACCCCATATGCGACATTCTGCAAATGATTGGACGCCCAATCGTGACTGACTCGCCCAACGTGTGAGATATGATTGGTCATTGGCCAAGCAAAAGAAAAATCAGTGACTTTTAGGGCATTGATCGGAATAGAGATCGAACTGGTGTTATCCGTTTCAGGAATAATTTTAATATTAGGCACACCATTATTGCCAACGTAGTTGAGCCCAAGATTGATGATGCGATTGCTATCCTGTTGATAATGCAGTGAAACACTGGAATTGTTCACGTGTTTTGAGACAGGATCCCAAACGGCGTTACCGACCACATTCCACGTGGACACGATATGATAATCTAAGGTGGCCGTGATGGGTGAGAAGCGCTGCACATTCGTATGCGCACCTGGATAGTCATTGCAAACCTTCTGGTTTTCACACAGGGTAACGAAACGTTCGCTGAAATACATGATTTCACCAATACCCAGTTTAACTTTTTCAAGGCCTGAATAAGCATCGATTAAACGCGTGCTGACACCCACACTGACTTGATTAGTGTCTCCAATGCGGTCTAAGCCACTAAAACGATTGTAATTGAACAATTGATCGTAAGTTGGAGTATTTAAGGTGGTATCGAACAATGGAATATCGAATTGTCTGCGATAGGGAATATAGGTGTAATAAATTTGCGGCTCAAGGGTTTGTTTAAAACCGTAGCTACCAAATGTCATGTTGCGTTCAAACGCAGCGCCACTCGCAATATCAAAAATAGGCAGGGCACGATTGATGGTAGTCGGTGTGTCCGTTTCTGCGGTTTGATGCAAGGTATATTCGCTGAGTGCGACTTGAATGCGTGGTGTGATATACCCAAATGCTCGAGCCAGCGGTAAGCTAAGCCCTGGTTGCAGATGCATGCGTTGACCGATGGGCTGGGAAACATCAGAGCCTGGTGTTTTGCGCATATCAAAGTTGGTCATTTCTGATCCAATGAAATATTCAAGCCCTTGCCATTGATCGGGATAATTGCCTATTAAAATCAATTGTGGAAAACGACGATATTGGTTCAAGTTGACCGTTTCATTAAAAGGATGCAAGGTTTGATAGGCTTGTAGACGCCCAATAAAATGCCAATGTTGTGCTTGATAGGATAATTCACCTTCTTGTAATAAATGATTTTGGCTGACATCATCGATGGTGTTACCAAAATCACGCAGAAAATAATCATCACTCACTTGATTAAAGTTAATATGCGATGCCCAGTTTGCGTTATAGCGCGTATCATCGTGCCATGTGAATGCAGATCGCGTTGTACTAGCATTGGCTAGACGGATTTTAGAAGCTTGTATGGTTGCAGAATCGTTTGGGCCAGGTGTTTTATTGTCATTTTTAAAGGTATTGAACTGCCTATCATCTGGTAACACGGTTACATTGATGTTGCCACGACCCGTTTCATGTAAATATCGAAATTGATCGGCCAGCATCAAGCCACGATTTGAAAAAAGAGTGGGCGTGATGAACATGTCATAATTGGGTGCCATGTTCCAATAAAAGGGTGCCGATAAATAGGGCGCGCCATCTTGCGTCCCAAACGTTGGCCAAAGAAAACCCGTTTTTCGCCGTGCATCAATTGGAAAGCTAATATAGGGTAAATAAAAAATGGGCACTTGTTTTACTTTGAGGAAAAGGTGGGAGGCGCTGCCTCTTCCTGTATTACGATCAAGATTGATATCACGTGCTTTGACTATCCAAAAAGGATCGACGGGTGGACAAGTGGTGTACGTTGCATCAGTGAGGTCTGTTTTACCGGGTTCAGTTTGCGACACTTGAGTGGCATTGCCAAAGGCGGTGAAGACACCGCCCGGGATATTGGTTTCACGTTGGGCTAGAACATAATGTTTACCTACAGGCAGAGGTCGCTCTTTGCCTGTCATTACCATACGATAAACGACATTGAATAAAAATTGTGCTTTGGTGTGAAAATCATAGGTGACTTTCTTTGCAACCAGCATGGTATTTGGCTCCTGTGCGCGCACTGTGCCAAGTAATTCAACTGATTTCAAACGGTGTGAGGCATTTGCTTCACGATACAAAATGGCTTGATCAGCACTCACACTTTCATTTTGGCGTTGGAACAAGACGTGCCCTGATAGCGTTGTCGTATCTTTTTGCGAAAATAAGGTTTCATCACCCGTAATGTGCACCAACTCTTTGTCCGTGCCTGTGATGGGTGTTGGGGCAAAGGTATCGTTGTAATAACCACCACAAAACGTGTTCGCATCATTGACCCAATCTAACAGCATGGCGTTTTCTTGGGCACTATACGTTTCAGCATGGACAGTATTGCTTGATAATAAGATGCATACACATGCACTGATGAGTAATGTTCTGATCGAGCTATGTTCAAAAATGGTACTGATCATGGTAAAGTATTGGCACATTTAATCCTTGCGTGAGTGTAACGAAAATGAACCAGCAATGGAACCTCTCTTTTGCCACCAATGACGATCGAGCGCGTGCACTAATCGATTGGTTGGCGACAGCTTCACCCAATAAGATCGTGAAATTGGTGCCCATGATAGGGGATGCCAGTTTCAGGCGATATTTTCGTTTGTATACTGAAGGTGATACTTACGTGGTCATGGATGCACCACCTGGTGTTGAAGATGTATTACGTTTTATGCGTATTGCAAATGTATTGAATGCACATGGGTTAGAGGCACCACACATCTTTGCCCAAGATGCGCAAAATGGATTTCTCCTTTTAAGCGATTTTGGCGACATGACTTACCTAAATGCATTGCAAACACACGCACCAACCCCTCTTTATCACAAGGCATTGCAAGCACTTGCTGTGTTATATCGCTGTGATCAACAATCGCCATTCACCTTGCCGCATTTTACGCATGCGATAATGCAGACTGAATGGGAGTTACATCAACGATGGTTTTTGCAAGGTTTATTAGGATTAGAGACGGTGGATCATTCATTGCAACTAAGCTATGACATATTGGTTGAAAATGCGTTGCTGCAGCCACAAGTGTTCATGTATCGCGATTTTCATGCTGGTAATTTAATGTTGTTACCGGATGGCAAAGTAGGTTTGCTTGATTTTCAAGATGCCTTTATTGGGCCGATCACCTATGATCTTGCATCGCTTTTGCGTGATTGTTATGTGGATTGGCCTAAGCAGCAAATCATCGAATGGGCATTATTTTATTATTCGCTTTTACACTCACAAGGTGTATTAAATGATATCTCAGAGTTACAGTTTTTACGTTGGTTCGATTTGATGGGTATTCAACGTCATTTAAAAACCTTGATGACGTTTGCGCGCAAAGCTTTGCGCGACAATACCAAACATTATTTAAGTTTTGTGCCGCGCACATTAAATTATATTATTTCAGTGAGCCAATTATACGATGAATTAGCGCCACTTGCAGACTATTACGAAGACACTGTGTTGCCACTTTTTAAGAGACAATGCATATGAAAGCGATGATTTTAGCAGCA
>Ga0207073_1141_pt1 | contig 11976 bp, 12 predicted proteins | sample Alteio_BWMinHeat_65_FD_153575 | JGI IMG/M metagenome (GOLD analysis project Ga0207073, IMG submission 153575) | Enriched cells from forest soil in Barre Woods Harvard Forest LTER site, Petersham, Massachusetts, United States -... | ecosystem: Environmental > Terrestrial > Soil > Temperate forest >...
TCTTTTTTGTTTTGCAGTAGGGTCTGTTTTAATCACAACACGCTCTCGCTTACGCGGCTCATCCCCATATGTTGGATAAAACCGAAAATGTTCGGTAGAGTATGTTTGATCTGCTGACACAGGCTCAGTTGGTTTTTTACCCGTCTTAAAATAGTCAATGATCGCTTTAGCATAATAAGTACAAGCTTCAGGTGCTATTCCTGCACTACAAAGCCTATAAACAACATCTCTGACATCATCTAAATCTAATTTTAATATGGGGCGGTCCTCATTTGCTTGAATACGGGTCGTAATGGGTTCTTGTTTAATCTTGTTTAGCGAGATGCGTGGCACATGTTGTTGTGTAGAAGTTGTTCTTTGTCTTTTTGTTAATGGCTGCACGGCAATTGGTACACTATCCCCTGTTCGTTTTGTAGAACCATTGCTAGCTTGTGCATCATTCATGCTGGTAGATATGTTTCGATCTGAATCAGATGATGAGCTTAGTGATTGTCTTGTTTTACGTTGATAACGATATGTTGATATATAGGCTTTCTTTATATGTTGAAGATTATATTTATCTGGTTCAGCAATCTTCACTGGATCATCGATAATTTCCAATGTATCGCGTGTGACCCAAACCATGGGGCTTGTATCTCTCTGCTTTCTTCGATAGAACATATTATTTGTTATCAATTCGACCGAATCTTTTTCTGTAGGCGACAGGCTATCAAAATCCACTTCTTCGTATGTACCTTTTTTTACGCACACCTTTTGTGTCAAGTCTTTGTGCTTCATTAAAACCGCATTATATGTGACTTCTTTAACGGATGATTTTTTATCTTCAGAAAGCGTATTAATATCGACAAGCGCATAAGTTTCTTTATCCACCCAAATTTTTTCTTCTAGCTTGTTACGAAAATAAAGAAGACCATTAAATAAAATGGTGCCATTATATTTATTTCGTGTCTTCTTCTGATCAGCGTTCTGTGTTGTATTTTCTGAATGATTTCGCGGTTGCATGACATCATAACCCATTAATAGTATTTAAGTATGAATCATTATTACAGAATAACCTGAAGGAACGCTTAAGAAATGGGTGAAAAAAGGCCAACGACTGTCATTTTTTCTTAAATTATTAAGAGAATGTTAACACATACCGCACGGCATCTTTTAAATTAGCAAATTGCGGTATATTCTCACGGGCTGCGTTGAAATTAAGTAGTTTATTTTGTTTGATTAAAATAGGTTTGCAACCAATTGCAAAGGCGGCTTCAATATCACTCCATTTATCGCCGATAAAAAACGTATCGGCAAAATTCACCGGAAATTGCATGCGCATGGCTTCAAACATTCCTGTTTTGGGTTTGCGACATGCGCATTCATCATCTGGATGGTGAGGACAAAAGTAAATGGCATCGATATAGCCACCTACTGTATTAAGTTCATGTTGCATTTTTTCATGGATCGCATCAAGCGTTACAAAATCATACAAACCGCGAGCAATGCCTGATTGATTGGTGGCAACCAGCACTCTAAACCCAGCACGATTTAAATCAGCGATGGCTTCTAAGCTGCCAGGAATCGCGATCCATTCAGATGGCGTCTTAATATATTCATCTGAATCAAAATTAATAACGCCATCACGATCAAGTATAATAAATGACATATTAAACAAAACGATAAATTAAATCGATGCTGCCGCCATCAGAACGCGGGGAGCGTTTCATGCCACCACGATGAATGGCTTGATAAATGGTAAGATCATACTCGCCACGCACGGTAAGATTTGGCATGACGGTGGTTTCAAGACCAAAGCCTAAACGCGAACCAAAGCTGCCTTCTTTTGGATCTTTAAACCATGTTTTTAATGCACCCACGCGCACAAAACCTAAGGTATTATCATTCAACATGAACCCTGGAATGATACTTACCATATAATTGGTATTAGTTTCTAAACCATAACTATTATTGGCGAGTTCGCCTGTCACAACAGTTGCACCCAATTCGCCGGCAAGATATAAACGCGTATTAATGATGCCGCCATAACCTGCAAAGAAACGCAGTGGCAATCCGCGAAAAACACCAAATCTCGTATCGTTATTCGTGATGATACCAATACCACCACCGACATAAGGGGAAGGCATAAAGCTCGCCACTGCAGTCGTTCCGAGCAATAATAAAGATGATACACATAATAGTTTTTTTATCATAAAAATTTTACCTATTTAATTATTTATTTTTTATTCACATCAAATGACACAAACACTTCATTTAACTGTCTTGACACACGTATGAATGTTGTACGCTTTGATAATTCTTTTAAGCGATGCGCACCCACATAAGTACACGTTGATCGAATGCCACCGAGAATATCTAAAATCGTATCACGCACAGGACCACGATAAGGAATATTCACTGAACGTCCTTCACTGGCACGATAATCACTTAGGGAACCATGATGGCGTTCCATTGCTTCTTTTGAACTCATGCCATAAAAGCGTTTATATTGCTTTCCTTGTTCTTCTATGACGTCCCCTAAACATTCATCATGACCTGCCAACATGCCGCCTAACATCACAAAATCAGCGCCTGCAGCGAATGCTTTTGCGACATCCCCTGGCGTTGCACAACCACCATCTGCACAAACATGACCCCCCAAACCATGGGCTGCATCAGCGCACTCGATGATAGCAGATAATTGCGGATAACCCACACCAGTTTTTTCACGTGTGGTACACACTGAACCAGGGCCAATACCAATTTTGACGATATCTGCACCGGATAATAATAATTCTTCAGCCATTTCACCGGTGACCACATTACCCGCCATGATCACCATGTTGGGATAAGTTGCACGCAATTGCTCTAAAAAATCAACAAAACGTTCAGTATAACCATTTGCCACATCAAGACAAATGAATGACAAGGGAACTTCTTTTAAAATGTGTTGCAGTTTTATAAAATCGGTTTCAGAGATTCCGGCTGAGATAAAACAATGATGCAACACATGCGGAAAATCTTTGGCAAATTGTCGCCAATCTTCGATTGGGATATATTTATCAAGGGCCGTCATTAATTGATGATCGGCTAAAGAACGTGCCATGTTAAATGTACCGGTATGGTCCATGTTGGAGGCAATAATGGGAATACCATGCCACACTGCTTCTGCATGTTTAAAGCGAAATTCACGCTCTAATGACACATCAGAACGTGTTTTTAACACGCTGCGTTTAGGACGAATCAAGACATCGCTAAAGTCTAACTTAATATCATTTTCAATTCTCATATCATTACCTCCGTGTTACTTTTCTAAGTTTTGCATAATAAAATCCATCCATTTCATGCATGCCGGTTAGAATTTGTCGGCCATATTGACATTCTTGGCCAAACGCTGCATCAATTTTTTCATGTACAGCAGTTTCTGTATTAGGCAAAAATTGCGAGATCACCCCTTCATTTTCCAGCTTAAACACCGAACAAGTTGCATATAATAACACGCCGCCAGGTTTTAAAGCTGGCCAGATGGATTTTAATAATTGATATTGTTCTTGTGCCAATTGTTCAATGTCGGTCGCTTTGCGTAATAATTTGATATCGGGATGGCGTCTTAACACACCGCTGCATGAACAAGGCACATCCAATAAAATGCGATCAAAATAGTCATCACTAAATAACGCTTCAGCATTTAACACATCACCGACTTGATAAGTGGCCGATAGTTGTAATCGCGATAAATTGTCTTGAATCAGCGTTGCACGCTCTTTACTTTTTTCAAGTCCAACAACAATAATATCATCATAATATTCGAGTAAATGAGTGAACTTACTGCCGGGTGCAGAACAGGCATCTAATATGCGATCACCCGCTTTTGCATCAAGCAATTCTGCTGCTAGTTGTCCTGCTTCATCTTGTACGGATACGAAACCTTGTGCAAAACCAGGTAAGTCAGTCACTGGTATGGGTTGTTGTAAACGTATGCCTGCTTTAGAAAATTCACATGGCACGCAGGAAATATTTTCAGATTGACAAAGCCGGATGTATTCATCTCGAGTGACTTTTTTTAAGTTCACACGCAAGGTCATGGGTGGATGTTTTAAGTCTTCTGTCATTATCGTTTCATATTGCTTGGGCCAACTCTCTTTTAATTTGGCTTGCCACCAATCAGGATGATCATGCGAAAAGGTCATCGTTTTCTCTTGACGCAAATAAGACCTAAGCACAGCATTCACAAGCCCTGATGCCCACTGTTTCCCCATTTTTTTTGCTGCATTTACCGTTTCTGTGACGGCTGCAAAATCTTTGGTTCGCATGTATTTTAATTGATACAAGCCAACCAATAATAATGCTTCAATTGCAGGATCTTTTAATTTTGCTGGACTGCTTAATAGTGATTTTAATTGTGATTGTAAAGAAAAATAATGACGACACACGCCAAATACCACAGCTTGCACCCACGCACGATCACGTGCATCAGACAATTGCAGTAACTGTGCATCCAGCATCTCTAAAAGGGAAGAGCCTTGCATGATGTCATGTGTGATGGTTGCCGCCAGTAATCGTAATTTCATGCAAAAAGCTCGCCTACCGTTAATTGATGTTGATGGGCATGATAAAAATCACGCACAGAAAGCACTTTGCCACCTGGCAATTGCAGGGACAAAATACGTAATACGTGCGATGCACACGCAATATCAAGCCCTGCACTGGTTGCTGCAATGAGTGTGCCAGGCAGTGCATCGGTTTCATTCGGTAAAGCACAGGCTTCCCAAATGCGCAGCGCTTGTCCTCTCCACATGACATAAGCAACAGGCTTTGGATTGAATGCACGTATCTTGCAAGAAAGTGTGGCAGCATCAGAGTGAAATGATAACTGTGCTTCTTCTTTAGTAATTTTTTTGGCATAAGTTGCACCAATGCCTTGAGGAACAGCAACCAATTGACGAAGTTGCAACAAATCAAGTGTGCGCATTAATGCATTCGCGCCCAGAACTGCTAATTCAGCGTGTAAACTCTCTGCCGTTTCATCCGGTTTAATCAAGTATCTTTCTTGTAATAACATGGGCCCTGTATCTAAGCCTTCATCCATTTGCATGATGGTCACACCCGTTTCTTGATCGCCCGATTCAATGGTACGCTCGATGGGAGCGGCTCCCCTAAAACGCGGCAATAAGGAAGGATGAATATTGATGCAGCCATGCGTTGGAATGTCTAATACTGTTTTGGGTAGGATCAAACCGTAAGCGGCAACGACCATGACATCTGGATTTAAATCTTTTAATTCTGCTTGAGCTTCAGCAATTTTTAGTGAAACCGGTTGGTAAAGTGGTACATGATGAGAAAGGGCGGCTTGCTTCACAGGACTTGCGGTTAACTTCAAGCCACGGCCTTTGGGGCGATCAGGTTGCGTATAAACAGCAATGACATTGTAATGCGCATCAAGCAATGCTTTTAGTGCGACTTCTGCAAAAGTTGGGGTGCCCGCAAATACGATGCGCAAACTTGACATTTATTTCCTATTTGATTTTAGTTTACGGTCTTTAATGCGACCTTGTTTTAATTTAGATAAATGATCGACAAATAAAATACCATTTAAGTGATCGACTTCATGCTGCACACACACTGCCATCAAATCAATGGCATCCATCTCAAACAAATTGCCAGTCAAGTCCATGCCGCGGAAACGTAGTTTTTGCGCACGTTTCACCTTATCATACTCACCCACAACAGAAAGACAGCCTTCGCCTTCAAAGCACTCGCCTTCCATTGACAGGATTTCAGGGTTAATCACCGTGATGCGACCAGATTGATCTGGCGTGACATCCATCACGAAAATACGTTTATGAATGTTCACTTGCGTTGCAGCTAACCCAACGCCCTTGGCATCATACATGGTTTCATACATGTCATCGACGATACGGTGCAGCTCATCATCAATCTCAGTGATTGGGGAGGCTGTGATGCGTAAACGCGGATCAGGATATTGTAAAATAGGTAGTAAGGCCATGATTTTTCACATTATTTTAGATTAACTTATAACGCTCACATTGTATCAGATTTTGCGTCAAAAATGTAGTGTCTGGTTATGGCCAATGTTTTTAAATATGCTTTTGTTTTGTTTTCTTATGTGGCTTTTGGTGATGCGCCATATATTCTCTACATGCTGTATTAATTAATGTTTGGTATTTTTTTGCATTTAATCTGAACCATTAGAGTAGATTCGTTTACTCTTTTCCACGCATTAAAGTACTAATAGCAATATCCTCGTCTATAGTTGGCCAATGTACTCCGATACCATGCCCTATAAAACGCCAATTATTGCGGTCTTTTTCGCTTGCATCGCGTAGCTTTGGAAACCATTCTAAAGGTGCAGAAATTTCTCTGCCATCAGCTAAAACAAAATGTAATGATGTTTGTGTAAAACTGACATCAACTGCGTGATCATCAAATTTAATTGCCAAAGAACTCATGCCATCTCTCCTTTCTGGCTTTAATATACTGATTTTCATAATCTAAGTCTACTTTTCTATTAACAGAATAATTCAGATAAACTGGTCAATCATGATGGAAGCACTGTAAGCGTGTATTGATGCGTATTGCAATTTCCCAGCACTTTCAGTAGGATGCGGGCTGTCATAATTTATAATAAGAAATAAAAAATGAAAACGATACCGATTACCTCTTCGTATTACCCCCCCCCATATGACTTTTTAGTAAACAGTCATCATTGCTATAGTCAAAAACTATACATCAATAATCAATTTAATAACTCATTATGGCGGTGGATTTTAAGTCAGGTCTCAACGAGCATTACCAAAGACTTGCAAGTGATTTCACCTTTTGGCTTCGAAGTCATGCAAGATAAACGGTTTTTAAAAAGTCCCTTGCGGCGGTTTTATTGTTACATTGGCATACCCGCACATTGTCATGTTGCCCATGATCATATATTAGCTGAATTTAATCATATGTTATTCGATTTATTAAAGAAACGTTATCCTGATTTTTATCAAAAAATTGTACTGAAAGTGGTGCAGGATCAATTCATCAAACTTAAAAATGAGACTTACCAGTGTGAATTGGATGATAAACTCATTGATATTCAATTGCGCACCTTTTCCATTTCATTATTAGATGATTATGCTGATTATATCATTTGCTCATTACCTGCCATTTATCATGGACAAGATGAACCAAAAGAATTTTTAGTAAATGCGCGATTTAGAAATAGAACGTATCAATTATATTTAATGTTAGAGCATGTTTTTGGGTCATATATTAACAACATGACTGATGATCAAGTCGCTTTATTTAAGAAAAGTTATAAAAAAATCAATAATGCCATCGATATTTTTTACAATGATCAAGCCTTGTACACGTTGGCTAATGATGAAGATAAAGTCATTCTAAATGAATTAATATTGAAAAGAACGCATGATATGATCACTGCTTTGAATGATGCAAACGATGTCATAACGATCACATCACGGTCGTATCATGTAAATGATAAGCTACATTTTACACTCAGTAAAACAATATATGATTCAGCAAAACAATTTATCATTAACACATATAACAATTATTATTAAACATCGAGATAGTTAACGCTCCAACATACTAGGAAAAAACAAATGAAATTATACATGGCACACGTGGGGTTCTACGAAAAATCAAATGGTATCTACGAAATACATTCTAATATTTTTGTTGCAGCAGCAGATATTCTCGATGCGAAAGAAAAAATAAAAAATAAGCCTGTTTTTATCGAAAAAAACATGCATATTGATGGCATACAAGAATTGTTGAATGTCGATGGATATGATATTCGCCTCATCAAAGAGCAACACGACATCGCAAATCCCATTTATCATTATCAAGACATTAAAAAATTATAACGAAAACTTGATGAATATTGATCTTAATTCACACATCTCATTAGTATCAACCGACGAGATTAAAAAACTATGTCAACAATTTTTTAATCACAAAAAAATTCCTATTAACCACTTGAACTACATTCACAAATTCAATGATGGCAGCGTTTTCTATTTGTGCAGCAATCATGCTTGGATCAAGCATTATATTAGCAACCAATACATGACAAAGGGTGCGTTTGAAACAAATTCGGTACTCGCCAAGAATCGTTATGTGTTATGGGATAGCCTTGATAGCAACGATGTGATTTTAAAAGATTCCAGAGAATTAATTCATGTTGAACATGGCTTGACAATCATTCATCAAACAAAAGAAGGAACGGGATTTTTTAATGTTGGCAATACCGATGGCGATATCACTCATTTAAATACCTATCTTAATCATTTGTCAGCGTTAAATGAATTTGTGTTGTATTTTTATGACAACACCAAATTACTTTTTCAAAAAGCCAAACAAGAACGATTGATTATCATGCCAGATCAGAAACATGTTCACTCTTTGCAAGATAAGTTATTACATATCACGCAACGTGAAAGAGATTGTATTAACTGGTATTTACGTGGAAAAAATTCCGGCGAAATCGCTATCATTTTAGGCATTTCTCGTCGCACAGTGGAAACACATATTGAACATATTAAACAGAAACTAAACTGCACGAATTTATTCCAGTTGGGTTATTCTTTGGCTGCAATGGAATTTAAGGAGCATGGGTTTATACCGGAGTTGTAACTAGCACATTTCGCTATTCACTATTCGCGATAATTTTATATTACTTCTTAGCCTGTTGCGTACTCCACTTTAATGCTGGATGATTTTTAATCTTATTTATTAATTGTGTTGTACTCTGGTGGGTTTTCAACAGACTTTGCCACAATGAGTCAGAATAAGCTTTTACTTTCTAGCCTTGTCTCAAGGCAGCGAGGGGAGTGGATTATTTTCATTGATATTAAGTGTGAACAGGATTTTTTTTAAAACCCGTTTAGCAGGATGTGAGTCTTCACGATAATATCAATGAAAATAATCCACTTCCTCGTTGCCTGGCGCTTAGGTTTGATGGTGGATGCAAAAAGCGTAACGTCTAGCGCTTGCTTTCACTCTGACTAAATAATCAAAATTTTATTTCGCAACAATAAACCCTCATCCGTAGTAGGTAAATTTTTATGCTTCCTTCCGTAATTCTACGGATATCATCATCGTCTTTCTCGTTATAAATTACACTCATCTTAAACAAGTAAAAACAATAAGGAGCTGACCCATGTTAAGAAATCAATTCTGGCATTCTTACTTTAGTCTCAATATGAATAATGAGAGCAATCACACCGATCTCAATCACATCTCCACTTTCAACGCCGCCAAACCAGCTTGGTATGCCTCTTTAGCAAGTTCAGACTCACCCAATTGCTCATACAACTCACCCAATTCAAGCGAAGCATCACGATTGGGGCCAAGTTGCAAACATTTTTCAAAATAATCTTTCGCTTTACCCCACAACTGACCGCGCATGCAAAGACGTGCCAATGCCAAATAACTTTCTGGCTGCTGACCATGTTGTTTAAGCCAGGCACCCACGATCACATATTGTTTATTGAGTACGGCAAATGGTAATTTACTATAGAGTAACACTAATTCTGCATTCCAATGCGATTTGAGTGTTTGTCTAATTAATTCCTCTGCTGCTTGTGTTTCACCAAAACCAATTAAACGTTTAATATACGCACACGCAATCATGGGATTAGAACGCTCTGCCCTTGAAAGTTCTTGAAAGCGCACACGTAATGCTGCTAAAGAATCAATGCTATCATGACTTAATCGTTCAACTGCAATGTGTTGTCTTAATGAAATTGCATTTTCTTTGGAGATCACGCGCGCTTTCAATAGTTGCGGGATCAATTGTTCTAATTGCTCAAGTTGACCTTGTCGCACAAATAAACGTTCGTGTAATTTCAATACTTCTGGATGATTAGGTGACAAGGCTTTTAAACGTTGCAACGTCAGTTTTGCATCATCACAACAATTGTGTTTTAACTGCCATTTCGCGCGCACAATATTAACAGCAAGCTCAGCATCGCCATACAATTGACTTGCTTTATCAAGATAACGATTGGCTTTTTCAAGATCGTTTTGTTTTTCTGCGATCGTTGCAATACTCATATAATTAATAAAAGGTTCTGTTTCTTGTTGCACGCCGGATAATAATAATTTCTCGGATTTTTTCCATTGACCTTCAAGCAGCAGTGTTAAACCATGACGAGTTTTACTATACGCTCGATGTTCACGACGAAAACGTAACCAATTTTTAAAGCGATACCACATGAATTGTAATGAATCGATACTCGTGACTAAATAATAAAGTAAAGCAAGCACAATGAACACGGAAAAGAGCGCAAACCATAATGGTATTTGCACCGTCCATGGCTCATAGACAATAAATAAATAACCTGAATGATGCATCACATGAAGGCCTGCCCACACAGATGCAATCAACAAAACAAGTAAAATGATTAATCGTCGCATGAGCAATCCCTATCCTAAATATGCATCAAACAAAGGCACAGCATGTGATATATCGAGCGATAATGCATTAAAATTGACTTGCTGCAATTGGGCCATGTCTTTAAGCCAAGCAATCGTTAATGCCTCATTGGTTTTACAATATCGTTGCACCCAATCAATGGTTTGTTGCAAACTGGCTTGATAAATTTTTGCTTGATTACGCAATAAACCATCCATAGCATGTTGCATTTGCAGGTGCATGTTGGCAGCAAGCAAAGATCTTTCATCGGGTAATAAAAATGGCAGGCGCGTATCCGTATATTTTTTGACGACGACCATTTGTTTTAACAATTGCCACGTTTCATCTAATCCTTTATTCCACCACCCTTTGTTCATGAGATTGACATCTGGCACGGAAGGTTTAGGAATGGATGGGGTGGTTTGCAATGGCACCGGCAGGAAATCGATTTGTTTATCAAGCGCCACTAATTTTTGATAAAGTGCGCCAATATCTTGTGACTCAGCTTTAGTGACTTGCTCTTGATCTTGTTTTAATGCATTGCGCATATCAACTGCTTTAGGGTCTGAAACTTTTTGCAATACATCGTTTGCTTTTTCTAAATAAGCCGATACCAATAAATAATTGCTTGATGCATTCGCTTCATATTGAGCCAATTTAACTAAATATCGCGCCTCTGCAACATACCAGCGATTAATGTTACCGCTCGCAGCTTCTTTCCATGCAGACAAAGTTTCATTTTGCTGCGCGACATCTGTCTTTAATGTATTTTGTTGTATTTCAACTTGGTTGATTTTATCTTGCAATGGTTGGAAGCGAGTGTCATTGAGTTTGCTATCTTGTTGTATGCTTTCTTTCAAGGCATGTAATTGTTGTTGTAACTGTAGCCATTTTGTATAGCCCAATATACCCATCACACCAAACAAAATCAGAAACAACACCGTCCAAAAGATTTGAAACCCGCTGGTTTTTTTGCTTGGAACAGCGGGTTTGGTCACTGCTTGCTGTTGTTGTTCATCTGACATAAGCATTCTTCCTTATTAAAAACCGTAACACATCGTAATAATCATCGATAAAAACGCGAGTAAAACCTAAACCATTTGCAAGCGTTTTCACTCGCTCGCTCATGACAACAAGCGGTATGTCTTTTAAAGATGGCGCATGGCCACCCACTAACTGACATAAATTATTCACTGAATCAAATGATGATGACAGAATAACATGAATTTGCTTTTGATTTAAGGCTGCTTGCAAGGCATGAGTATCTTCTTCTGGTAAGACACGCTGATAAAGAACCAGCGGTGTGACGTAAGCCCCGCGCTTTATTAATTCAGCTTCTATCATTTCACGTCCGCCAAGACCACGTACAATGGTGATTTTTTTGTTAACCACATCTTGCAATTCATCCAATGCCAACAATGTTTCACTGCATGCATTGTCACGCGGATAAAGCACATGCAAGGCACCAGCACGCATTAATGCCTGAGCGGTACCACGACCGACAGCTGCCACCTTCATCGTCATGACACTTAAACGTTTAGTATAATATAAAA
>Ga0207073_1142_pt1 | contig 11922 bp, 7 predicted proteins | sample Alteio_BWMinHeat_65_FD_153575 | JGI IMG/M metagenome (GOLD analysis project Ga0207073, IMG submission 153575) | Enriched cells from forest soil in Barre Woods Harvard Forest LTER site, Petersham, Massachusetts, United States -... | ecosystem: Environmental > Terrestrial > Soil > Temperate forest >...
GACCGTTAGCGGCTTGCTAAAATAAAACCCTTGCACATCGCCGCATGCATTGGTTCTTAAAAAGTTCAACTGATCTTCCGTCTCAACACCCTCTGCGAGAACTTTGAAATTTAAATTATTTGCAATGGCAATCACTGCACGAATGATCACTTCATCATCAGTATCAGATTTGATGTGTTGAATAAAGGAACTATCAATTTTCAAGCGATCTAGTGGGATTTTTTTCAGGTAACTTAAACTTGAATATCCCGTGCCAAAATCATCAATTGCAATCGTGATGCCGATTTTCTTCAGTTCAACCACTGCTTTAATGATCTCGGAATTACTTAGGATGACATTTTCAGTTAATTCTAACTCTAAATATTGCGGATCAAGTTTTGTGTAATCTAACACCTTACGAACGAGTTCAACCATATTTTGATGAATAAATTGCTGTGCAGTCACGTTCACTGCCACGCGAATGGGCGGTAAACCTGCATCTTGCCATGCTTTGTTTTGTGCACACGCTTGATACAATACCCATTCCCCAATTGGTACAATTAATCCTGTTTCTTCAGCTAACTGAATAAAATCAAGGGGTAACAATAAGCCTTTTTTTGGATGGTTCCAGCGCAATAATGCCTCCGCTGCAACAATTTGACCGTTTTTGATATCCACTTGTGGTTGGTAACACAAAAATAATTCATTATTCGTGACCGCTTGTCTTAACTGCATTTCTTGTTCTAATTTTGCAAGACATTGAACATTTAATGCATCGGTATAAAATTGAAAACTATTACCATGTTGTTCTTTAGCACGATACATCGCAGCATCTGCATTTCTTAATAAAAGATCAGCACTTGTGCCATCTTTTGGATAAATGCTAATACCAATACTTGCAGTCATGGTGATCTCTCGACCATCAATTGAAAATGAGTTGGTAAATACATTTTGTAAATGACGTACGCTGTTTAATATCGAATTTTCATTGGCTAAATCTGAGAGAATAATGATAAATTCATCTCCTCCTAAACGAGCAAGGGTATCTTCAGCACGAATTGCAGCTTGCAAACGATTGGAAGTAATTTTCAACACTTCATCGCCAACAGCATGACTTAAGCTATCATTGATCAATTTAAATCGATCTAAGTCAATAAATAATATAGAAAATATTGAGTGATTTTGAGCGCTGATTTTCATGGCTTGCTTGATTTTATCAAACAATAGCACTCTATTGGGAAGCCCAGTTAAGACATCATGTGTGGCTTGATATTCTAAATTTTTCTCAAGAATGATGCGATTGGTGATGTCACGAAAATCAAAAACCCGTCCAACTGTTTCATCTTGTACCTTTTGTGGTTGCGTATAATATTCAAATATTTTAGCGTCTTTCAATTTAATCACATCAATTCTAATGGCATTCGAGTCAACTTGAAGTTCTTTAAGATGATTAGAAAATAATTCAGGAGATTCCAATTGATCCCTCATGAAATCATACAACCGCTCTGCATTTTTTTCAGTTAAAATAGACCGCGGCACTTGCCACATCGTTACAAATTTTTGGTTATAATCGATGATTTGTCCTTCATTGTTAATCACTAAAATACCATCATTTGATGATTCCAGTGTTGCTTTAACTAAAGATAATGATTTTTGTAACGAATCGGTTTGAACTTTTACCTCGGTCCTGAGCTTTGTGGTATAGCTTCTTGCATCTTGCATCAATTGCCATTTTTTTGTTAGCGCGCATGCTAACTGCCTAACTGCAACACTATCAAACGGCTTTTTCAAAATCAGTAAATTCTCTTTTTGGCCTAATTCATCGATGGTTTCTTCCCATGAATAATCAGAATACGCTGTACAAATGACGATTTGCATATCGGGATCAGCCTTCCAAATGTGTTTAATTGTTTCAATGCCATCCCAACCAGGTGGCATACGGATGTCGACGAAGGCGAGTGCATAAGGATTTCCTTCTTTCAAGGCTTCTTCAACACATCGAAACCCTTCCTGTCCTTGAGAAGCCGTATCAATTTGAAATTGCGGCAAAATTGTATCTGTATCATGACGTACAGAATTGAAAATCTTTTCTTCGAATTCATCAAGTTCAGATTTAGTGGGGTCCATTTTTAAAATTTTATTAAAATCTTTATGGATTTCTGGATTGTCATCAATAATCAGAATACGCAATTTTTCTTGTTTTGATTTTAATGACATAGTTAATTTCTCCATAAAATATTAATATTTTTCACACACGGCCTTGAGATTTTCGTCATTAACTGTAACATTAACAAGCGGTAGCTCAATGATGAATGTGGCGCCTTTTCCTATCCCTGCACTTTCCACCTTGATTTCACCATTTAATTCTTTTATTGCAATGGCACTACTGTGTAGACCAAACCCATGACCGGTAGGTTTTGTGGTATAACCAAAAGAAAAAATGCTGGTTAAATTATCAGCGTCAATTCCAACACCATTATCTTTTATAATAATCGTAACCAAATTATGCTCATGATCACCCTTAATAGTCACATGAATTTGTTTAGATGAATGATGCGATGACATAAGCGATTCACTGGCATTTTTCACCAAATTGATGAGAATTTGCAACAGTTTTGAGCGATCTGAGATAATAGTATAATTATTCTGATAATCTTTTATTATGTTGATTTCTTTCGTTTTAGGCTCAGAACATCCCATTTGAATAGCAAGATCGACAATTTCTTTTAATACAATTTTTTCGCTGATCCCGACAACACCACTAATGTCTTTTTGCATGGCAACAATATCTTTAATATGTCCAAGATGGGTCTCAACATTAGTGATTTCAGTCAATAAATTATTATATTCTTGCGTAAGATCATTAGACAATGCAATTAAATAATCCGGTATGAGTTTTCCTTGGTGATCATTTATTAAATAATCATCTTTTTGTGATAAATGTTCCTTAATCATCGCAGCTATTTTGACTAATTTACTGATACGTGATTTAGCAATCATTTCGAGCAGCACCGCAATAGAAATATTGGCGCTATTTAAAATATTACCGATGTTGTGTAATACTGAGGTTGCCACTTCGGCCATTCCCGCCTGCCTTGACACGTTTAACAACTGTTGGTGTAACTCCATCATTTCTCGCGATGAAATGTCTAGTGAGCGCTCAAGAAGATATCGTTCTTGCTCCTGATTAACATAAAGATTACTGATACGTGTTAAAAAATCACACCATTCTTCTTGCTTATTGGCACAGACATCTTGCTCATTTAAATTAGCACGTTTTAACTGCTTGGCAATTAAATAATGCAGTGTGTTATTGCTTTCCATCTAGACCTCTTCAGTAATACTGGTGAGTGTCATTGTTTGATTATGTAAGTCACAAGTCCCTTCATTATAAGGAGAGAGTTCGCCATATGAATAAAACCCAATTTGCTGCGTTCCTTCAGGAAATAGTTCAAGAACGGATTCTGTCTCTTCTTCTGTGCGCTCTCCCAGCAATAAGCGTCTGCCAACGCAACTAATTGCAATGAGTAATAATGGTGAATTATTCTGCTCTAATCCAACGTGTTTTTTGAATGTTAATTTACCAGCTTCAGTTGCACCTGCTATCAGTCGATCAAAGTTAGCTCGCATTAACTGGGCTAAATAACCTTCCGGCATGTCTCCTGCAAATATTAATGAGCCTGCTTTTTCATCCACTCCTAAAATGGTGCGTACTAATTGATGAGGATCGCCGGTACTTTTTCGAATCGCTAATGGAAACAGTAATCCGGTGGCAGGCAAACCACTTGCTTTTTCACCTAAATATTCTTTGTAGAGAGCGAGTGCTGGTTTCCCATCTAATTCATACAGAACATTATTTTTTGAACGTGTGATGCGGCGTTCTGGGCCAAAAATGTCCCATCCACCACAAGAACCATGGCCCAATTGAATGTAGTCGCCATAAAATCCAACGCCGACTATCGTATCAGTAATGATCTTCCCATTATAAATTGTCCATGTCTGTTTAAACTCACTGCCATCGCCTGCGAGTCCCCCAGTGATCACCACATTTGATTTGTTAATGGTATTTAAGCCTTTTACCAATTCAGAACCATTAATTTTTAAGCCATCAGATAACACAAAAATACCGCGCAAATCATCTTGATTTAACATCGTTGCTATTTGTTGTCCTGTTTTAAATGAACCCTCAGTTGAATTAATCTGTATTGATGCAATCTTAATCGGTGTTTTTTCAAATTTCGCTATAGCAACAGATAAGCTATGATCGGAAATGTGAGTGCCTGCGATTTCACCCGCACTTGAACAACCGATAATTTGTGAACTTGGATAGTGTTTTGCGAGTTCTTGAATTGGTGTTGGATCATTAATAAAATCGGGTGATGAAAAAATAATAATAAGTGTGTTTTCAGAATCAAGCTCTGGAAATTGATCAATGGACCAACCTTTATGTTTACCATGGCTTGTATATTGAAAGGTTTCTAATTTCATGAGTGTTCCTCCTCTTTGCTCCATCCATCACGCCGTGGTTTTTGGAATCACTTTCGTTGTTTCTGCATGAATCAAGTCTAAAAAGATAACGATCGCCAATTGTTCTTGTTCTCTTAACTTTTCAAAATAACCATCTTCAAAGATGGCAATCGCGCGGTCTTTCAGTAAATCAACTGGAATGAAATAGGTGATGTGTGTCAATGACTGTTCCCAATCGGCTTTCTTTTTATATTCCGTCATGGCATCAGCAATGGGTTTTTGTAACGCAGCCAGCAAAAAGGACATTAAACCTGGATCGGTTTGTATTAATTTTTTGACATATTCTTCACATTGTTTTTCATTACCCCATTCTCGCCATGCATATAAAATAGATAAACGATCTGGATGTTCTGCAAGCCGCCCACTTTCAGCCCACGCAGAAATTTTTGTGCATACCGCTTTTTTAAGCTCATTGATTTGGTCTTGAGATAAAATGCTATGATCTTGATCTGGTGCAAACTCTTCCATAAGAGTAAATTCTTTTGATAATTCACGCATCACAAATATGGCAAGCAATATACTATTTTGCATTTGATCAATTGCGCCTTTGAGCACATTAAAGCGCTCGCCTTTATTAAATTTGATCAGCAATCGATTGATAATACGATAAATACGCGAAAACGTGTCAAATGATAAGGCGCTACTCGCTCCTTTTGGAAATAAATCAGCATCATCAAAAAATGCAGCGCACATGTTAGCAGCATACTGCAAAGAAACATTATCTAAAACGTGGCCATCTAATTGGCATAAGAATGTCACGATACGCTCATCTTTGTTTAAACGAGCGAGAGCTTGTGTAAAGGTTTCTTGGTCTCTCGCTAGGTTTAGTATGGTTTTAAATTCATCTTCCTGAACTTGCCCTTCTTGAATCGACAAACGAAAATAGGCATCAAAAGAATCAGGGTCAGAAACTCTTTTTAATTTCCGAGCAAGCTTTGAGTTATAATAAAATTCTTTGTCTGGAGAATATAATTTTTGCAAGCGTGGAAATAATAATATCAGCATGTCCAATACGATATGTTTAGGAATACGCGTATTACTTGCCAAAATAGTATCGCAGCGTAATTTATCTTTCGCTAAAAAAGCTTTGTCTTCTAGGTACACATTGCTTATTAAATCTGTAAATAAATCCTTATTATCACGAATAGCAGCATAAATTTCTGGTAGAAAAACATCGATTGCTGTTAATGCAAAAAAATCAACTGGATGCACCACATCTCTTAAGCGCAAATAACTAAAATGCAAGGTATTGATGTAACGTGTAATGTCACGCACATTCTTAAAAAAGTTTCTAAATGATGAATAATAAATATCAGTCCAATAATCTTTCTGCCATGCATCTTGCGGGACTTCTTGCACCATATGAGATAAACGATCAATTAAAATGGCTTCCAAGCTTTGCACATCAATTTCAGGAATTTCAAAAGGCAGCTGCACCAATTTCTCAACAAATTCAGCACCTCCTCGACCATTTAACCGATTCATGGCATAAATGACTTGGTCTTTATCGAGCGCGAGTAAATACACCGTATTGGAAAAATCTCCGATTGATTTTACAATTTGAAAGATTTGCTTAATTTCATCGTCATATAACCTTGAAATATTATCAATGATAATAATAATTTTATGGGCTTGCTCACTCAATAATTGATTTAATTCGGCTTTCACTTCAGTTAAATCGCGCCCTGCTTCCCAGCCATACACGTCTTCTTTATTTCTAAATGTGATTCTTTCTAAGATGGTTCTTGATTGTCTTAAAGGTCTTGGTACTGGCTTGTGGGTAAAAAATGAAATATACAATTCCAATAAATGAATGATGCGATCTGCTTTTTCTAAATATGTGACATTGCTTAATGTAAAAGATAGTCGCCTGAAAAAGCTGTAAATTAATTGGTTTTGCCCCGAGTAACTCCAAGGACTGAAATTTAAAATAATGGGCTTGACGTTATCTTCAATGTTAGTTGATGCAAAGTTCAGTTCTTCTAACATCAAGTTGATAATCGATGTCTTGCCTGTCCCCCAGCCACCATATAAGCCCAAAACGGTGCTGCTTGGATCGGTATGATCCAAGATACAACGCGCTAAGTATTTGGAAAATATCGCTCTATTTAATCGATCTTGGCTCGATTTTAGTATCGGGCGATCTGCATCAAACACTGTTAACTCCTTAATAATTAACATTTCATTGATTGCAAACCAAACGTTTTTATCTTTTATGTAAAGATACATCCTTACTTATTATGTTATCATAGAAGTAAGATCGATAGGTTGAAATTAAACTAGTTTGATTAAAAATCAACAGGATAGTGATGAGCAAACGCATACCTATTTTACTTGGATGTATTCTGACTTTTCTTTCTCTGACCTTATTTTTATTTCCCAATCATCCCATCGCCCAATTAATTGAACGCCTAGAAGATCTATCCTATGATTTAAGGCTCAAATTGCATTTAATGACCTATAAAGTCAATTCACAGATTGCAATTATCGATATTAATGATCAAAGCATTAAGGAAATTGGACATTGGCCCTGGAGCAGGGCCAAACTGGCAACACTCGTTGATAACTTAAAAAATGAAGGTGCGGTTGTGATTACTTTTGATATCTTGTTGTCAGAGAAGGAAGAAAATTATTATAACACGATACTATCGCAATTAGAAAATAAACCAATACTGAGCCCTGAATTAAAAAATTATCTGATCAACGCGGCAAAAACAACAGATGCTGATTTACAACTTGCTCAATCATTAACAAAAATTGATAATGCACTCTCCATGACTTTACTACCAGAAAAATTCCAAGAAAACACGCAACCGCCCATTATTCCATCCTTGCAATTTCATGGCGAATCACTTTCCATTCTCAAAGCACAAGGGTTTATCGCTGACATTCCTGTTTTACAGCAAGCCGCTAAAACACAAGGATTCATTAATATTTATGCTGACACAGATGGCATTATGCGTCATGCACCGATTGTGATGAGCTATCAAGGAAACCTTTATCCATCGCTTAGTTTAGCAGCTGCATCTCTTTATTTAATGCAACCCATCTCATTGGTCGTCAAAAAATATAATAATAAAATGCAACTTGAAGGCATTAAATTTGGCTCTTACGTCATTCCAACAAATGAGAAAGGTGAGGTATTAGTTCCCTTTGTCGGCGAGAGTTATACTTTTCCCTATTATTCAGCAGCCGATGTGTTAAATCACCGCTTACCGAAAGATGCGATGGCCGGTAAATTTGTATTGGTCGGCTCATCAGCAACAGGCCTTGGCGACTTACACGCAACCGCCATTCAAAATCCTTTTCCAGGAGTTGAAATTCAAGCCAGTATTATTAATGGTATTTTAGAAAGTAAATTTTCAGAAAAGCCATTTTGGTCAATTGGCTTAAATTTCACTATTGTTCTGCTACTTGGCTTTTTGGCGTCAATCATTTTTCCTTATTATGGTGCACGCTTAATTGGTACGGTTATTTTGTTATTTCCACCAGTATTAATCCTGACGAATAATTGGATATGGCAATACACTGGTTTTATTTTACCGTGGGTACTGCAATTTTTAACCGTATTCTTCATTGCCATCATGAACATGATTTACGGTTATTTATTTGAATCGCGTCGTCGCGAACAATTAAAAGCGATCTTTGGTCAATATGTCCCATCAACACACATTGATGAAATGTTAAAACGCCCTGCCAATTACGGCATGGAAGGTGAAGACAGACAAATGACCGTGCTGTTTGCTGACATTCGTAATTTCACCAATATGTCAGAAAAAATGACTGCACAAGAACTCGTGCATTTGCTTAATCTTTATCTCACTCCCATGACACAAGTGATATTTGATAACAAAGGCACCATTGATAAATACGTGGGTGATATGATTATGGCGTTTTGGGGTGCTCCACTTAACGATTCACATCACGCAACTCACGGTATTAAATCTGCCATCGAAATGCAACGACAATTAAAAGAATTAAATAAAAACTTAATTGAACAAAAGTTACCGGAAATACATGTTGGTATTGGTTTAAATTCGGGCACCATGAGTATTGGTGATATGGGTTCACGTTTTAGACGAAACTACACCATATTAGGCGATGCGGTCAATTTAGGCTCTCGCATCGAATCGCTCACCAAATACTATGGTGTTGATGTAATGATTTCAGAAACAACCTTTGAAAATCAAAAAAAATTCATCTTCAGAAAAATAGATACCGTACAAGTAAAAGGTAAAGTGACCGGTGTGAGCATTTATGAAGTCATCGGTTTTAAAGAAGAGTTAACGGATGAATTAGCAAAAGAATTAGAAGCACATGACATTGCACTGCAATATTATTACAAACAACAATGGGACAAGTCATTTCAAGATTTTACTTTGCTACATGAAGGCTATCCAGAGCGAAAAATATATAAGATTTATTTAGAACGTATTGCAGAATATCAAAAAAGCCCGCCGCCTGCTGATTGGAATGGTGTGTTTGTGCATGTGACGAAGTGAGGTTACTTAAACCACTCCGTCACTGGCGTTAGTAAAAACTTTTCTAATGAAAGATTTTGACCGCCCACAAGCAACGTCATCGCAGGTTGATATTGTGAGCAAAATGCATCCATTCCAGGTTGCGATTCGTTTGTAACCACGCTTTTTACTTCAATGGCTATCATTTTTTTACGCCAAACTAAAACAAAATCAACTTCTTTATTATTTTCCCGCCAATAATAAAGTCTCATGCCATAAAATAAAGCGCTATTTAATAAATAAGCACCCACACAAGACTCAACTAATCTTCCCCAAAAAGATGTATCGATTTGCGATTCTACAAATGAAAAAGAAGATGAAGCGGAAAGTAATGCCGTATTAAATACTTGTAGTTTAGGACTTGATGCACGTTGCCTGACGATTTGTCCAGCGTATTTATGAAGCCCTGCGACCATGCCAGCGCCCTCTAGCAATTCTAAATAATGAGCAAGTGTGGTCGTATTTCCCGCGTCTTGTAATTGGCCCGTCATTTTTTGATACGATAATATTTGTCCTGAATAATGACATGCTAATTCAAATAATCGTCGTAATAGCGCTGGTTTATTGATCGGATTAAGCAGCAATATATCGCGTGATAATGTCGTTTCAATTAATGAATCATTGATATAAGCACGATAGCGATTTTCATCTTCAATTAAAGCTGCAGCACCCGGATAGCCTCCAAAATATATATATTGAGCTAACGTCCAATGAAATGCATTCTGCATTTCATTAAACGACCAATGGGTCGCTACAATTTTTTCAAAACGTCCAGCAAGACTTTCTGACAAGCCATGTTGCAATAAAAGTGGCGCAGATCCAAGCAGCACCACTTTTAATGGTACGTTATGCCGTGTGTCTTCATCCCATAGTTGCTTAACAATCGTAGACCATTCACGAAATTTTTGAATTTCATCTAAAATCAAGACAACTTCGCTGTGTTTTTCAGTTGCTTGTCTTGCAAGTTGCCACTGCTGCAAAATCCACTCGGGCGATTTCAGCGAAGGCTCATCGGCGCTCGCATAAAAAGAAATAATAGGCAAATCCGCCATCACTTGTTGAACAACGGTTGTTTTTCCGACCTGACGTGGGCCTGCAACGACTTGAATAAATCGTCGTTTTTCAATTAACCTATTGAATAATATAGTATAAATTTCGCGTTTAAACATAAATATTTTACTCAGTCCATTGAGTAATTTTACTCAATGGACTGAGTAAAATCAACAGCTATGAAGCACTCGCCTCTAAAAATTCATCTGCACCAATTAAAGGTAATAATCGTTCTAATACCATTTGAAATGTTTCATGGCTTACTTGTGTAACAAATTTTGCTTTTCTTTCTTTCCATGATAAGGTTTGAATAATGCTGGATGCAATCACTGAAGGTTTTTCAAGTTCGTTGATAGGTATTTCTGTTATGTGTCCTCTAATACTGGTACTAATAGGACAACAAATCACTAATCCTGTTTGTTGATTGTATTCCTTGGAAGACAAAACCAAGGCAGGTCTATATTTACCGATTTCTTTGCCTTTTTTTGGTTCAAAATCAAGAAAAATAATATCAAAACGCTTTGGAACATACTTAATCATGATTATCGAATTCTTTTTGGTTAATATCAATCAGTTCATCGGCATGTGCTGTTTTAGCATTTAAGCCTTTTAATAATTCAGCCTCTTTAAAAATTTTTAATTTTCGTTTCTTTGCTGCAATAGGATGAATAATTAAACCTTCTTCATTGACTTCAATTTCAATTGGCATGTTTGCAGTAAAGTGAGGAATTGTTTTTAATGGCCCAGTAATGCGAATTGCCAAACTATTTCCCCACTTTTGAATAGTCGTCTGTATTTTCATAATAGCCTCGTTTGTTCGATTACCAATAGTATACACACTGTGTATACAAACTGCAACTATTTATTTTCATTTTTGTGTCAGTTGACTATTAACATTCTTCTGCTAAAATACAACTCCTGATCAATAATAACACAAAAAGATAAACGAGCTATGTGCTGTCTACGACAAATATTTTCATTTTTTATACCAAAAGAAGATGCGTCCAAAGCAACACACCCACATCTTTTTTATATTGAAAATACAGGTGCAAAGGAAAAAAGACATTTTTATTTGCTCGGCACCTATCATACTTTGCCACTAAGTGTTTTTTCTGAAGCAGTGCTTAATATTTTGAAAAATCAATCTAACTTTTGGATTGAGCATTTACCCATGCACGAAGCCATCATCACTGAATTTGATTTTTTTAAAATAGACACAGCCAAAGACCCCTATCTCATGAAATGGTGGGATCATTTGGAGGATGATATTAGAAAAAAATTAATGGCACTATTTGATAAAATTAATCCAAAAATGTATCCTGAAATTCATCCTAAATTTTATTTTTTTAGGATTATGCTTAACATTCTTCTTGATAGAAATAATGCCGTAAAAGGCATGGATAATGAACTTTATTCGCATTATCGGGGTGAAAAAAAATCCATCTACTCCCTTGAAACCTATAAAGAGGTATTGGAATCAATTTCTTCATTAAATAATTATGGATTAAAAAAAATTAACAAATTTTTTAATACACGGCCAGAATGCCTTTTAAATTTTAAAATACATGATGCTAATCATTGGATTAAGTTATTTAATTTCTTTTTAAAAGATCATAATTATCAACTTTTTTATAATGCTTTTCAAGTACACCATTCTAATTCGAACAAACAAGATGATCTTGCATACCTCAATAACAAGCCCGTACTTAATAAACCACTTAGGCAATCATCTGACGCTAACCTAAATACGTTTTATGCAACATCGCATGTTCGCTCAAAAAACTGGTATGCGCAACATTTTACTTCCCTCAATGATTGTTTAATTGGATGTGGTGATAATCATGTC
>Ga0207073_1143_pt1 | contig 11835 bp, 5 predicted proteins | sample Alteio_BWMinHeat_65_FD_153575 | JGI IMG/M metagenome (GOLD analysis project Ga0207073, IMG submission 153575) | Enriched cells from forest soil in Barre Woods Harvard Forest LTER site, Petersham, Massachusetts, United States -... | ecosystem: Environmental > Terrestrial > Soil > Temperate forest >...
CCGATTGAAGAAATTATTTTTGATATCGAGCAACTTGAAAAATTATCGGAAGAAAAACTTTTTGAAATTGTGATTTATCCTGCAAGTGGTGCAGCAGAAAAATATCTTCACTTACGATTATTTCAGTTAGAAAGTCCTATTCCGCTTTCTGATATTTTGCCTATACTTGAAAACATGAATCTACGTACGTTAAATGAAAGACCGTATGTACTTAGATTCGAAAATACTTTAGCCTGGATTAGTGATTTTAATGTCGAGTATATGTCTACATTGAATATAGATTTAGAAAATGTTAAATCTATATTTCAAGAAGCTTTCAGACAAATTTATTTACATGAATCTGAAAATGATCAATTGAATAAATTAGTACTGGGCGCGAAACTTAATTGTAAAGAAATTACAATTTTACGCACTTATACCAAATACTTACAACAAATTGGTTTTAAATTAAGTCAAGCATACATACAAAAAATCGTGGCTGAATATGCTAATTTATCTGCTCAATTGGTTCATCTTTTTGTAGAAAAATTTACGGTTAGTCAATCAGCGCAGGTTCAGCGTTTGTCTGAAACTATATCGAATGATTTAGATCTCATCACTAGCTTAGAGCATGATAAAGTTATGCGTAGTTTGTTTCTTTTGATTAAAGCAACATTGCGCACGAATTATATTCACTTATTTGAAACAAAAGAAAAAAATTATTTATCTATTAAAATACAAAGCGCGCTCGTTCCTGGATTGCCATTGCCTAAGCCATTGTATGAAATTTTTGTGTATTCTCCTCAATTTAGTGGCATTCATTTACGTAGTACAAAGGTTTCACGTGGAGGAATTCGTTGGTCTGATAGACGTGAGGATTTTCGCACTGAAATTTTGGGATTGATGAAAGCGCAACGTGTGAAAAATGCAGTAATTGTACCATCGGGTGCAAAAGGTGGATTTGTACTGAATGGAATTTCATCTTTTGTTGATAAAAGTGTATTTGAAAATGAAGTAGTAAATTGTTATAAACGATTTATTTCAGGCTTATTAGATCTTACTGATAACATTGTGGATGATACATGTATTCATCCTGAGGGTATTATTTGTTACGATGATTACGATCCTTATTTTGTAGTTGCTGCAGACAAGGGTACTGGTAATTTTTCTGATATAGCTAATCAGCTTGCAAAAGATTATAAATTTTGGCTGGGTGATGCATTTGCTTCCGGTGGTTCGTCAGGTTATAACCATAAAACAATGGGAATTACAGCCAGAGGTGCGTGGGAATCGATTAAACGCCATTTCCTAGGATTAAATATAAACATTAAAAAAGACGATTTTACTGTTGTGGGTATTGGAGACATGAGTGGCGATGTCTTCGGTAATGGAATGATTTATAGTAATCATACAAAATTAATTGCGGCTTTCGATCATAGAGATATTTTTATCGATCCATCACCTGATGCGGCGCGTTCATTTGTGGAGCGTGTTCGTTTGTTTAATTTACCACGTTCATCTTGGCAAGATTATAATAAAGAATTTATTTCTCAAGGTGGCGGAGTTTTTAGTCGAAAAGCTAAAACAATTGAGCTCAGCGATGAAGTAAGAAAATGTTTGGCAGTCGAAGATCGTTCACTTGCACCCGATGATTTAGTTAAAGCTATTTTAAAAGCACCAGTTGACTTGCTTTATAATGGTGGTATAGGCACTTATATTAAAGCCACTTCAGAAAATAATATTGAGGTAGGTGATAGAACCAATGATGAATGCCGAATTAATGGAAATGAAGTCCGGGCGCGCGTTATTGGTGAAGGTGGAAATTTAGGTGTTACCCAGCTAGGTCGTATTGAATATGCTATGCAAAATGGTAGTATTTTTACAGACTTTATTGATAACTCAGGTGGTGTGGATTGTTCAGATCATGAGGTCAATATAAAAATATTGCTAGATCAAGTCATTACAGATGGAAAATTAAATCAATCTGACAGAAATGATTTATTGCAAGAAATGCGTGATGAAGTGGCGAGTTTAGTATTAGATGATAATTATAAACAAGCTCAAGCACTCGCACTTTCTGCATCACGTATTTCCTATTATCCGGGCATATATCAACATTATTTGAAGGAATTAGAGACGGTAGGTGATTTAAATCGTGCTATAGAATTTCTTCCTGACGATAAAATGATTCTTGATCGCAAAGCTGCAGAACAAGGAATTACAATGCCAGAGCTCGCTGTTTTATTGGAATATTCAAAAATATATATTAAGCATGAAATATTAGCATCACATCTGCCAGAAGAACCTTATTTAGCTAAATTAGTCGAGCATGCTTTTCCTAATTCTATTAAAAATAAATATCATGATTATATGGCAAAGCATCGATTGCATAGAGAAATTATTGCAACGCAATTATCTAATAAAATTGTAAATGAAATGGGAATGACGTTTGTACATAGAGAAAAAACAGAAACAGGCGCAAGTATTCCAGAAGTCATTTGTGCTTATGTTATTTCATCAGCAGTTTTTCAATCCGATGAGCTCATGAAAATTATAGATAAGCTCGACTTTGTCGTGCCTGCAAAATTGCAATATGAGTTATTACATCATGTAAGACATTTAATTAATTTATCGACACGTTGGTTTTTGAGAAGTAGTTATTTGACAAAGGATATTGCTAAAACCATAAAACATTTTGCAGTCCCTATTGCAAAGCTGATACCTATGCTGCCAGATTTGATGAGTGGTACCACAAAAAAATATTTAGAATCCTTGGCAGATCAATTTGCGAGTGCGGGTATACCAAGAAAAACAGCCAAAAGAATTGCATCCTATCGTGCGATATATATATTTCTTAATGTAGTTGAGGTTGCTACAAAAAATCATTTTGACTTAGACAAAACAGCCGAAATGTATTTTCATGTAGGCACTAAATTTAATTTGGTTTGGTTTCGTGATCAGATATCCAGCGATATGCGTGAAGGTCACTGGAATGCTATGGCTCGGTTGCGTTTACGTGATGAGCTAGATGCTTTACAAAAATCGCTGACTATTGCGATTATGTTGGCCTATAAAAATGAAATAGATGCAAATAGAATGATAGATCATTGGTGTGAAAAACATCCTCGTCCTGTTTCTCGATGGAACGAGATGTTGCAGTTATTGCATTCTACTGACAATATTGATTATACCATGTTTTTTATTGCCTTAGGTGAGCTTACTGATTGGGTGCATGTAGAAGATACCGTCCAACATGCTTAAAATTCTTATGCAACATATGAAGGAGGGGCACAAATAAAAGCTGCTCCTTTTTCTTCTTGACGACATCTATCTAACCAATTATTATGATATTTGGCATTATTGTAGCCGATTATGATGATAATCCGCCAAGTAATCGCCGAAAATACAGGTATTTTTATGTATATCAGACAATTAAATTTAAGCAATCTATTGAAAAAAAGAAGTTATTTTCTCATGGGTCCACGAGGAGCAGGGAAAAGCACTTTAATTGCACAAACATTACCACAGGCAAAAGTTTATGATTTGCTGGATGCCGTCCAATTTCAACGACTGTTAAAGGAGCCGACACTTATTGCGCAAGAAACCAATGCAGATACCCTGGTCGTGATTGATGAAATTCAAAAATTACCTGGTTTATTGGATGAAGTGCATCGTTTGATTGTCAATCGAAAACAAACTTTTTTATTAACGGGAAGTAGTGTAAGAAAGCTTCGTAAAGGCGGCGCCAATTTATTGGCTGGTCGGGCCTATCAAACATCCTTGTTACCATTAATATCGCGAGAAATCCCCCATTTTGATTTGCTTACCTATATTAATACGACCGGATTGCCTGAATTTTATGGCGAGCGGGGAGCAGGTGAGTATCTTAAAGCATATGTTGGAACCTATCTTCAGGAAGAAGTTAAAGCAGAAGCATTAACACGTAATTTGTCAGGATTTATTCGATTTTTAGAAGTGGTTGCACTTTGTAATGGTGAAGAAATAAATTATGCGAATATAGCAAGTGACTGTGGGGTACCTGCGCGTACATTGGAAGCTTATTTTGGAATATTAGATGATACATTGATTGGATTTTCCATTCCTCCATTTTTAGCAACTAAAAAACGCAAAGCGATTACACGTTCAAAATATTTTCTTTTTGATATTGGTGTTGTTAATTCTTTGACGCTACGTGGGCAAATTGAATTGAAATCAGAATTGTTTGGCCGCGCTTTTGAACATTTTATTGCGTTAGAACTGCGTGCATTTCTTATTTATCAACAAATTCATTTGCCATTACAATATTGGCGTTCTTCTTCGCATTTTGAGGTGGATTTTATTATTGGAAATAAACTTGCTATTGAAGTTAAAGCAACCGATCTTGTGAAAGATAAACATCTTAAAAGTTTAAGAGCGTTCAAAGAAGAAGGGTTAGTTAAAAATTATGGTGTAGTCAGTCTGGATTTACATGAACGATTGACTGATGATGGTATAACCATTTGGCCATGGAGACAATTCCTCAATAAATTGTGGTCAGGAGAAATTATTAAGCTATCACCTTAATTTTATGTTGGATGGATTTCATTTAAAAATTCGGTATCCTCCACATTATTCTGTCCGCGCTCTTCCGCAAGCAGCATATACATCGCAGGCACCACAAAAAGCGTAAATACAGTACCAATCGCAATGCCTGTAGCAATGACCAACCCTATGCTAAATCGACTGAGTGCACCCGCGCCTGTTGCAGTGATAAGTGGAATGACGCCCAGCACCATCGCAGCAGTTGTCATTAAAATAGGTCGTAATCGAATAGCTGCAGCTTGTTCTACCGCTTCGCGTTTGTTTTTTCCTTTTTTCTGTAAATCATTCGCAAATTGGACGATAAGAATCCCATGTTTACTGATTAAACCTATGAGTGTGACTAACCCCACTTCAGTGTAAATATTTAAGGTTGCTCCACCGATGCCCATGCTAATAAATATCATAGCACCGCAAATTGACATAGGTACGCTGATTAATACAATTAAAGGATCACGAAAACTTTCAAATTGTGCGGCAAGTGCTAAATAAATAATGATAAGTGCAAAAAAGAAAGTGAGTAACAAAGCATTTCCTTCTTGAATATATTGTCGTGATTGAGCGGCATAGTCGATGGTATAGCCTTGCGGTAAAATATCCGCGGCGATAGATTTGAAAGTATCAAGCGCTTGTCCCATGGTGATATTGGGAAAAGCCACCGCTGAAATTGTTGCAGAATTAAGTTGTTGAAAATGATTAAGAGATTGAGGTTGTACACTTTGCTTGATTGTGACAAGAGTTCCTAAAGGTATGGAATGCCCATTTGCTGTATTAATGTAATAATTTAAAAGTTGCGAACTGTTTAATCGATTGATTTGTGTGACCTGTGGAATAACCTGATAAGATCGTCCAGAATAAGCAAAATAATTAATATAACCTTCGCTTAACGCAGATGCGAGTGCATTGCCGACATCTTGCATCGTTAAACCAAATTCAGATGCTTTGTCGCGATTGATTTCTAGGGTTGCCTCTGCTTTATCAATTTTAAGATCAGGATCAATGAAAAGAAAAATTCCTGCGTCACGTGCTTTTTCCACTATTTTTTGTACGAGAAGGTTAAGTTCATCAAAAGGCTGGGTGGTTTGTATCACAAATTGTATAGGTAGTCCACTTCCACCGCCTGGCAAAGAGGGTAACTGAAATGCCGCAATGTTTGCGCCGGCTATCCCATTAAGTTTTTTTTGTAAATCAGGTTGAATGTCGTTTGTTGTTAGCTTGCGCTCATCCCAAGGTTTAAAAATCATGCCACCTATACTTGAATTAAGCCCGCCTTGTCCATCTATCATGAAAGAATGCGCAGTTTCTGGATATTCAAAAAATATTTTATTCACCAATCTAGAATACATTTGGGTTTGTGCCAATGTAGCATTAGGAGCAGTTGTTAGTTGTGCAAGTACGATACCTTGATCCTCTTGTGGAGCAAGTTCGGATTCAGAACTTATAAAGAGAAAATAATTACTTAATAAAATAATGATAGAAAAAACGATGATAACGGATAAATAATTAAGAGAATGCGTCAAAAGATAATGATATTTAATGCGTAATTGATCAAAAACTTTATCGACTGTTTCGATAAATTTGTTTTTATGATTGCTCTGCTGAGGCGTTAAAAATTTCGAACACATCATAGGTGATAGTGTCAATGCAATGATAGCAGATATCCCAACGGCGCCTGCAAGTGTGAAAGCAAATTCAGTGAATAAAGCGCCAGTTAAGCCTTGCATAAAGCCAATCGGCAAATAAACAGCAATTAATACGACTGAAATGGCAATGATAGGACCTGCTAATTCTCTTGCACCTTGAAGCGCTGCTTGCAAGGGTTTGACACCTTCCTCAATATGTCTATGAATATTTTCTACAATGATAATAGCATCATCAACCACTAAACCTATCGCTAATACCAGGGCGAGCAGAGTTAATAAATTGATAGAGTATCCTAAAAATAGCATTATTAAAAAAGTACCAATTAAAGAAAGCGGCATAGCGATCACAGGAATAATGACGGATCTTACTGATCCCAAAAAGATGAAAATAACAAGTGTCACGATGCTTAAGGCTTCAATGAGTGAGCTGATGACTTCATGAATCGATGAATTCACATAAGCTGATGCATCATAAACCACTTTTACCTCTAAGCCCTCAGGTAATTGTTTTTCAATGCTAGGCAGTATTTTTTTGACGTCGTTAATGACAGTTAATAAATTAGCGGAAGGCTGAACTTTTATACCAATATAAACGGCAGGATTACCATCAAACTGTACGGCAGTATTATAATTTTCTGCGCCCATGGAGACTCGGCTCACGTCGCCTAGACGAATAATTGCGCCATTTTGAGCCTTAATCACCATATTGCTAAATTCATCGACGGTGGATAATCCTGTCGCCGCGGTTAAGTTCATCGTAATCATATTGCCTTTGGTGCGACCTACCGCTGAAATAAAATCGTTAGCCGCTAATTTGCTCGCGATATCGGTTGCAGTAAGGCCATAACCTGCTAGTTTTTCAGGATCCAACCAAGCGCGCATCGCAAATAATCGTTGACCAAGTACTTCTGCGTTTTGCACACCACCAATCGATTGCAGTTTAGGTTGAACATTTCTTACTAAATAATCTGTAATTTTATTTTCAGGTAAGACTTTGCTGTAAAATCCAATATACATCACATCAATCGTTTGACCTATTTCAATGGTAATAACGGGTTGCTGAGATTCTTTGGGCAGCTGATTTAATACGGCATTAACTTTAGTGTTAATATCAGAAAGTGCTTTGCTAGGGTCATAATTAAGAACGAGATTGGCTTTAATTGTGCTTTGACTTTGTATGCTGCTTGAGGTCATATAATCGATGCCACTAGCTTGTGCAATGGAGTTTTCTAATGGAGTCGTAATAAAGCCAGCAATAAGGGCAGGGTCAGCGCCTGTGTAAACGGTGGAAACAGTGACCACAGCATTTTGGGTAAAAGGATATTCTAAAACAGGGAGAGAGCCTGCGGCTCTAAGACCTAATGCCAAAATAAAAAGGCTTACGACAGTTGCGAGTACTGGTCGTTTTATAAAAAGATCCGTAAAGTGCATTACATTTTCCTTTGTTCATCATCTTGAGGTGTGGGCGCTGGATTGTTACTCGGCACAATAGTGTTATTTATTGTTACCTGACTACCATTGTGTAGCTTTAATTGGCCGCTGGTAACAATTTTGTCTCCCTCTTTTACCCCATCCAATATCGTAATTTGATCCCCGCGTTTTTCCCCTGTGATCACAAAACGTTGCTTTGCAATAAGTTTATTTTTTCCTTCATCATCTTTGCCTGCATTTTCAATGATATAAACAATTTCACCATAAGGATTAAAGCTAATAGCACTTTGCGGTAAGGTTAAATAAGGAATGGGTTTGCCGGTTTCTATATAAACTGATACAAACATGCCAGGAACAAGAATAAGTTCTTGATTGGGTATGGTTGCTTCGACTTGAACGTTGCGTACGCTTGGATCCACGCCCGGATCGATGGTTGTAATTTTGCCGATAAAAGCTCTTTTAGGATGGCTTTCTATGCTTACCGCTGCAAATTGTCCTTTCTTTAGTAGATGTAACGATTGTTGTGGAATATAAAAATCAACAAAAATAGGATCGAAGGTTTGTAACATCGTGACTTTGTCTCCAGGCGAAAGATATTGTCCTGGATAAATATTTGAGATGCCTAATTGACCGCTAAAAGGTGCGCGAATAGTTTTTTGAGCAATGATAGCTTCTTGTTGTACGACTTGCGCTGTCGCACTTCGTAAATTTGCTGCATCGCTATCCAAAACTGCTTTACTAATAGCGCTAATGGCGTATTGTGCTTTATCACGTTTATAATTTATATCCGCAAGCACGGCATTTGCTTTGAGTACATCAAGTTGAGCTTTGTCAGGGTCTGTATTAAGTTCCGCTAATAAATCACCTTTTTTGACGAATGTGCCTGGTGTAAAATAAATATTTTTTACCATGCCCGATAATTCAGTAGTGACGTTGATGCCTAATACAGCGCGCAGACTACCCGATGCTTTGAGTTGTGCTTGCCAGTTAGAAAATTTTACCTCCATGGATGATACGGTAATGACTGGCGATAAATGTGTGCTTATGTAGCGTGCGACCATGTGGTTTTTAAAAGCTTTAAAACCAAAAATACCACCAAATACAATGCCTACAATGACAAGCATTAAGAGCATCCGATTTTTCTTCATGATTCGCATCTCCCTCCGCAATTCCACCAGCCACCGCCTAACGATTGAAATAAAGCAGCAGTATCAATATAACGCGCACCTTCTGCCTGGATACGATTTAGGACTGTTTGCTGATATTTCTGTTGAGCATTTAATAATAAAATATAATTAATGGCTCCTAGTTTGAATTGTGCGTGAGTTAAATTTAAGTTTTTTAACGCAGCTATTTCCGCTAGGTTTTGTGCTTTCAATTCTTTAGCATCCATTTCAATGGCGCGTAGACTATCAGCGACATTTTGAAAAGCTAGCAAAACGGTTTGACGATATTGTGCCAAAGCGACTTCCGCGGCGGCAATAGCAGCGCGTCTTTGTGCAAGAAGTGCTCCGCCTTGGAATAAGATTTGAGTAGGTGCAATCCCATAACCCCAAGTATTACGAAATTTAGTAAATAAATCATTTAAGAAATTAGATTGATAGCCGTAATAACCGGATATGGGAAATGATGGCAATAAATTGGCTGTTGCCACTCCAATTTGAGCGGTAGCTTGATGTAATAAAGCGTCAGCTGCTTGAACATCAGGTCGTTGTTTAATAAGATTTGACGGGATGCTTAAAGGTAGTTCTTTGGGTAAGGTTAAGTCAGCAAGATTAATTTCCGGTAAATGGCTTTCACTCGGTAAACAACCTACCAGCACTGCCAAGGCATCTTGCGATTGGGTCAAATTTTTCTCTAATGGTGGCAAAGCTGCTTTGGTTTGTTCTACCAACACTTCTTGCGTTAAGACGTCAACTTTTGATAGTCCGCCTAATACAAATTGTTTTCTCATAATATCGAGTAGATTGCTGTTTAGTTTAATTAAATAATGTGTTGCTTTAATTTGAGCTTTTAGTGAAGCAATATTAATAGCCGTTGTAGCAATATTAGAGGTTAGGGTAACTTGTGCTGCTAATAATTCATAACCTTGATAATCGACAAGTGCTCGATAAGTTTCCACTTGACGTCTTAATCCTCCGAAAACATCTACGTTGTATGCAGCGTTAACCTGAGCTGTCCATAAATTAAAAAGACTGCTGACGGGCGATCCAAATTGTTGTGCGGAAAATCGTGTGCGCGCGTAACCTAATTCTAGATTTGCAGAGGGCAATAATAATGTCCCCCATTGTGCTCTTAAATTTTCTTGTGCTTGGCGTAATGTGGCTTTGGCTGCATCAAGCGTTGGGCTATGTTTCAATCCTGCTTCAATAAGTTGATTAAGTTCTTTGGAGTGATAAAGAGCCCACCAATCCGCTGGAATATCTTGTCCATAATTAAAATTTTGGGATTTCCCAGATTTACCTGTCCCAGGAATTGCTGTTGTTTTTTTGGGGAGTTTGCCGTATGTATAGTGATCAGTTTGGGGTGCTCGCGGCGAATGAAAATCGGGTCCCACCATGCATGCTGGTAGAGTAGCGTAACAACAGGTAATGATTAAAACTTGAAACCCAATCCTTGTTAGACGCATCGCATGCAATCCAGCTATACTATATTATGAGTAGTATTTATTCTAACATAATGCCATTGTTATACCAGCATGACAATATTTGTTATTTCGCTTGTATGTCCCAAACCTTTTATATAGAATACGCCCTTATTGCGGGGTGGAGCAGCCTGGTAGCTCGTCGGGCTCATAACCCGAAGGTCGTTGGTTCAAATCCAGCCCCCGCTACCAGAACAAGTGAACAATAAGAAAACCCCTCTTGGGGTTTTTTTGTTTTTGTTAATGACGTGGGCTTTTAGCCCACTTTTTTTATCAATAGATTGAATATAATTGATTTTTATGACAAAAATTGCATCAACATTGCATGATCGTTTAGCGCACTTAGTGAGTGCTATGGGCTATGAATTCATCGGTGGTGAATTGGATGGCCATGGTCAAGGGGGAGTTTTACGTTTATATATCGATAGTGATAAAGGTATTACCCTAGACGATTGTTCACGTGTAAGCTATCAAGTAAGTGCGATGTTAGATGTAGAAGAACCCATTCAAGGGCATTATAATCTTGAGGTTTCTTCTCCAGGCCTTGATAGGCCATTGTTTGAAATTGCGCATTATCAAAAACAAATTGGTAATCGTATTAAGTTACGCGTATGCGCGAAAGTCCACAATAGACGTAAGTTTATTGGGGTTTTGTTGCGCGTGGATGAGAATGATATCCACCTCTTGGTCGACGAAGAGGAGTTGGTGTTGCCTTTTTCTTCAATAGAAAAGGCTAATGTAGTTGCAGACATCCGCTAAAGGTGAGGCTGACGTTATGAATAAAGAAATCTTGTTAGTTGCTGAAGCAGTATCCAACGAAAAAGGTGTGGACAGTGGAGTTATATTTGAAGCAATCGAAGCTGCTTTAGAAATGGCCACTAAAAAGCGCGCCGGAGAAGATATCGACGTTAAAGTCACTATTAATAGAAAAACGGGTGATTATGAGACCGTACGTCGTTGGTTAGTTATTTCAGATGAAGCAGATGATGAAGAGGGTGATGAAGGTTTGACCCGTATTAGTTTAACCGATGCGCGAGGACGAGAATCTACTATTCAATTGGGCGATTACATTCAAGAAGCGATGGAATCTGTTGAGTTTGGACGTATCGCAGCGCAAAAAGCAAAGCAAGTTATCGTTCAAAAAGTCTTGGAAGCTGAGCGCGCTCAAGTCGTTAACGCATATAAAGAACGCATTGGTCAATTAGTGACCGGCGTTGTAAAGCGTGTCACGCGCGAATTTGTGTTATTAGATTTAGGTAATAATGCAGAAGCAGTATTAATGCGCACCGAAATGATTCCTCATGAAGCCGTGCGTGTTAACGATAGAGTGCGAGCTTATCTTTATGAAGTGCGAACGGATCTCAAGGGTCCACAGATGGTATTAAGTCGCATACGCCCTGAAATGCTGATTGAATTATTCAAAATTGAAGTACCAGAAATTGGTGAAGAGCTCATTGAAGTTAAATCAGCCGCACGTGATCCTGGGTCACGAGCTAAAATTGCTGTTAAGACAAATGATGGTCGTATTGATCCTATCGGTGCTTGTGTAGGCATGCGTGG
>Ga0207073_1144_pt1 | contig 11741 bp, 12 predicted proteins | sample Alteio_BWMinHeat_65_FD_153575 | JGI IMG/M metagenome (GOLD analysis project Ga0207073, IMG submission 153575) | Enriched cells from forest soil in Barre Woods Harvard Forest LTER site, Petersham, Massachusetts, United States -... | ecosystem: Environmental > Terrestrial > Soil > Temperate forest >...
TGTCTGTCCTGATTGCAAAAAATCTTATGAAAAAATGCCAGAACGTTGCATATGTGGATGGTATTTAGTTAAAGAAAATAAAAGCAACAAAGATAACGGACGATGTCTGTATTTTGAAGAAAGCGGTCGATGCAAGGAATCAGGTTCAGTTGCGTTACGTGCTAAAAGTCATGATTGGTATTGCGGTGATCATGCTAGAAAACTTAGAGAAGAAAGTTATCAACGTATACAAGGATTTAAATATGAAATCTAAAATACACATCATTTTATTTTCATTATTATTTTTAGCATCAGGCTTTGCATTTGCTGGAGGTGAAACCCCTGTCAGCCAAGGGTTGCAATACATTACCAATGCCATGTATGGCGCAACAGGTGTTGCCATTGCAACGATTTCGGTAATGATCGTAGGTCTATTATGCCTTTCCCATTTTCTTAAATGGTCTGTATTGGGTTATACCATCATGGGTATTTCCATTATTTTTGGTGCAGGATCGATTGTGCAAGGTGTTCTTTCATTGGTGAAACATTAATGAATGAAAACTATCAAAAGGAATTCGACCCTATTGCATTAGGGCTCACAAAGTCACCAATGTTTATGGGTGTTAATCTCAAAGTATTTTTTGGAAACATGGCATTGTGTGCCTTGATTTGTCTGCATAGCAAAATGCTATTGGGGTTGTTGCTTTTTATCGGGTTTCATTTGATAGCTTCACGATTATCGATAAAAGAACCAAATTTTATATTTATCTACTGGCAATCTTTTACAAAAACCCCACCGACTTTGAATCGCAAGGTTTGGGGTAAAACAAACTCTTACGAGCCGTGGTGAACATGATTCCAAAATATATAATGAACGAAGAAAAAATATCTTCAAAAATAAATATCATTGCACATTATGATAATGTCACTTTGCTTGATAAAAATGACAAATTGATTCAAATCATAAAATTAACAGGTTTGAATTATGTTTCTAAAGATGCGATGTCACTCGATGTTTATAAAAATCGATTTAATAATGTATTAAAAAGTTTGTCATCTGAATATGCATTATACATGTGGGAAGTGCGTAAAAAAGATAATGCCTACCCTGATGGTGATTTCTCAGAAGGTTATGCTCATCGATTTAATGAGCGTTATAAACATAACTTTCAAACTTCTAACATATATAAAAATGAGCTTTATCTTGCCATCATCACTAAACCATCCGAAGGTTTGATGAATCGTGGTATGTCATTTATCCAACAATTTAAGCAAGTTGTTGATAAAGATGCAAAACAAAAATATCTTACCAACAGATATGTGGAATTATGTGATGTCACTCGCAAAATTATGAGTTCATTGTCTGATTATGGTTGTGAACTATTGTCACTATATGAAAAAGAAGGCGTATCATTTTCAGCACCACTTGAATTGATTTCTGAAATCATCAATGGCGAAAAACATACGGTACCGTTACTACCATTTGATACAGCCAAAATATTACCTCGAAAAAGATTATCTTTTCATAAAAACTTTGTTGAGTTTTATCCAAGATTTGCTGCTATGTTATCTATCAAGGGTTATTCACCTGTCACCTACCAAGGTATGCTCAATGAATTTGGTAAATTACCCTTTGAATATGTGATTACACAATCGTTTAGACCATATGATAGGCATGTGGCGAAAACTGCATTGCGCGATCAACAAATGGAAATGCGCCAATCGCGTGATGAGTCTATCAGTCAGACAGAACAATTGAATGATGCTTTTGACGATGCGGCGAGTGGTGAAGTAGGTTTTGGGTTACACCATTTTACCATGATGGTGTATGCAGATGATCAGGAAACACTCAATAAAAATGTTGGGAATATCATCTCACAGTTTTCTCATCTTGATATTGCCTGTGTGCGTGAAGACATAGCATCGGAATGTGCTTTTTGGGCACAACTTCCAGGCAATTTTCATTATATTTTACGTGCAGCACCTATTTCCACGCGTAACATGGCAGCACTCGCAAGTTTTCATAACTATCCTCAAGGTAAACTGACACGAAACCATTGGGGTGATGCTGTCACCGTGTTTCAAACCCAAGCAGGTACACCTTATTACTTTAACTTTCATCATAAAGATGTCGGTAACTTCCTTGTTTTTGGGTCCATGGGTAGTGGAAAGACCATGCTTATTGGATTTCTCATTGCGCAAAGTTTAAAGTTTGGTGGCAAGCGAGTTATCTTTGATAAAGACCGTGGACTTGAAATTCTCGTGCGATCCATGGGTGGGACCTATGATCGAATTAAGCCAGGCATGCCTACAGGTTTTAATCCCTGTCAGTTAGACGATACGCCAGAGAACAGAGCATTTTTGATAGCCCTTTTTCGAGCTTTATTAATGCCATTATCTGAATCAGAGAGTGAAACCATTACCTCTGCTATCGATAGTATGTACCGTTTAGATCCTGCGTATCGTCAATTTTGTCATTTAGCTGCTTTTTTTGGTGTTCGTAAATTAGGTTCCCTACGTAATAGATTTGATCAGTGGCATAGCGACGGCACTCACGCTTGGTTATTTGATAATTCTATCGATACCCTTAATTTAGGCGCGGACATATTAGGCTTTGATATAGGAAGCATTTTGAATGATCAAGATGCTAAAACTCCCGCCCTCATGTATTTAACTTATCGCGTTGAACAAGCCATGACAGGCCAGCGCGGTTTGTTATTTATTGATGAAGGCTGGCTAGTATTAAGTGATGAGTATTTCCGTAAACTCATTGATGATTGGTCTAGAACACCGCGTAAAAAGAACAATATTTTTGGACTAGCGACTCAAGTCGCTAATGACACAGTGGGTTCATCGGTTAGCAAATCCATTAATGAATCGGCATTTTGTAAAATATTTTTCCCTAATTCATCAGCTGATGCAAATGTTTATATCGATCATTTTGGGTTAACTCTACGTGAATATGAACTCGTTAAATCCTTACCGGATGATCAACGTTACTTTTTATTGGTTCATGGTCATGGTGTTAATAAAGAATCTGTTGTTGTGCGCGTTGATTTGAGCAAATTAGAAGATGATATGGCGATCATTTCAGCACGTGAAAGTACGCTTGCCATCATGGATCAAATCATAGCAGAAGTAGGGCATGATCCTTCCATATGGGTGCCTTTTTTCAAAGCAAAGGTCAGGGAGTTAAAACTATGAAAAAAATCATCAGTATTTTTATATTGCTTTCATTGAGTACCGCGAGTTACGCCAATTGGTTTCAAGACATTATCGATTGCATTAATAAGCAAGCAGCGATATCGAATGGCATGATGGGTAACCAATTAGCGTTGAGCTCAAGCATGTTATCGACTGAAAAAGACATGCAAAAATTGTTAGATCATTTAAATGATCATATGACCAGTCATTCAGGTTATGGAAATTATCAATTTCATGATTACCAATCCTATGGAAGTGATGCAAAAGATTGGTCCACTTTAATGGCTATGGCAGATCGTGGGCATGGTGGAGGTGAGCTGGGACAAATCATAGGGTCTGTTTCAAGAGAATTTCCTTCGGATCGTTACAGCTACAATCGTGGTGTGAGTGATTCCCAAGCACAGCGATATTATGCTGCAAAATCACAAACGATGTTGGCAGCACGTGCAGCCAGTCAATTGGATTATAACAAAATCCAAGAGCAAATCGCTTACCAGCAAATGCTTTTAAAACAAGTTGAAAAATCCAAAGACTTAAAAGCTGCCATGGATTTATCAAATCGTATTCAAATTGAAGGAAATCTTATTCATTTAGAAATTCTCAGGCAATCCGCGTTTATTAATCAACAGCAAGCGATATCTGAACAAGGTTCAGTGATTAGCGCGTTATCTAATGCAAAATTCTTAACAAAAAAAGGAGATTAAATAATGAAATTTACCATAACCCTATTGATGTGTTTGATTGTAGCGGGATGTGCGTCAACCCCTATGAAAGCGCCTTGTGACTATCAAGCGCACTTTTGTGGAACAAAAATAAAAATTAATCCGTGATAGGGAAGAATAATGATTACTGTCAATAGCTTTTTTTCAGGATCCATGAATACGGTTGATGCTGTGATTGGGAATTTTGTGAGTCAGGCATACACGCATTTTATTCAGGCTAATATGTCTTTGATCACGTTGTTATTTACTTTTTATATCATGCTGATGGGTTATAGGTTTTTAACCCATCGTGTTTTGGATATGGGAGAAATCATAAAACATTTGATCGTAATGTTATCCGTGTATGCCTTAGTGATGAATTGGAAACTTTATCACTTATTCATTTATAACATTTTTACGAATGAACCCGCGAATATTGCAAAGATATTGATTGATGCAGCCAGTTTTACGACAGGAACCGACATTGCCAAAGCACTTGATAAAATTTACGAGCTTATCATCAATGCGACAGTCGGATTTTTTGGGCAAGTCAGTTTTAGTCTTGCCGGTATTGCTTTCATTTTTTATGCGCTTTTGGTGTTTATCATTGGCACATTAATGTGTATTTTCGCTTTGCTATTATTTATTTACGCCAAAATGATGATGGCAGTGGCACTTGCCTTAGGGCCTATTTTTATCTTATTTATCTTATGGGAACCGACAAAAAACCTCTTTGGAGCATGGCTAGGAAAACTCATAAGTTTAGCGCTTATTCCTGTCGTGACATCCGCTATCTTAGTGCTTATGTTATCTGTCATTAATGTAACCTTACCTCACCTCAATCAACCTACAGAACACATGCAATTTGTAGGAGTAGCACCTTTCTTAGGTTTAAGTCTTGCCACAACTTTGATTTTATCCCAGGTACTTTCGGTATGCAGTGCTTTGGGTGGTGGTATTACCTTAACCAGCCTATCAGCAGGGGCGGCGATAGCTTCATCCGCTTTAGAAAAAACAGGTATGTCATCCATGGGCCGAAATGTTGCCCAAAGATTAAGACATACCTCTACTCATACTTCAAATTTTCATAGATATGGGGGTTAAGCATGAAAGTCGATTATAAAGAAACGGCTGATTGGGCATATGACCGTTATCAATCACAAAATTTATGGCTAAGACGAAGTTTGTTGGGTTTGGCAGTGACGACGAGCTTACTGGCTTTATCACTTGCAAGTCATCTTATGCTCATGCCTTTAAAAGAGAAAGTGCCTTATCTCTATGCATTTGACCATGCCACAGGTGAAATCACGAAAATCGGGTCTTTAGAAAAAACCACGCTTTCTGAAAACTGGGAGTTGTCACGGTATCTATTGATTCATTATGTGATGAATTATGAAAGTTATGATGTCGATAATATTAACCTTCCTTATCAATTAGTATGGGCGCAGTCCGATGACCATGTGCGGTCACAGTATGAAGCTTTGATGAAAAGCGATAATAAAGCATCTCCTTATCAAAAATATGGAAAAGATAAGTATGTGACCGTCAAAGTCATTGCCATAAATCGCTTAAATGATAATACAGTCGATGTGAAATTAGAAAAGACACTTCATGACCGTACCAGTCACAGCGAACAAATCATGCAAAAAGAAGCAATCATTCGTTGGGAATATCAAACTGCCGAAACATCCCAAAAAATGTTAGATCGCGATCCATTAGGTTTCAAAGTTACCTATTACCAAGTCAGTCAAGTCAATCTCGGAGAAGTCGTATGAAGAAAGTTCTTGTTACCAGTATGTTAATTTTATTCAGTGGTGTTGTGTTTAGTGCCAGCCAACCGCATCGAGTGGCGGCAGATAGTCATATCAAACTCGTGCAATATGACCCTAATAACGTGGTATTGCTTAATGGGAAATATGGCTATCAAACGCAAATTGCTTTTGCACCGAATGAAGTTGTCCAAAATGTGTCATTAGGCGATAGTATGGCCTGGCAATCGGTTCCGGTAGGCAATAATTTGTTTATTAAGCCTGTGGCTTATTCCAAAACGAATATGACTGTTTTAACTAATGCACACAGTTATAATTTTCAACTCGATTCGGAAGAACAAAACAAGTCACCTACCTATAAATTACAATTCGTATATCCGCAAGAAGGGTTTAGTCAACCAGCATCCACAACCGTCTTTGACCCTGAAAAACTGAATATGAAATACAGTTACACCGGTTCAAAAGACCTTGTGCCTGTATCAGCATTCGATGATGGAACGTTTACTTATTTGAAATTTAAATCGGGAGGAGCATCACTTACCGCTGTTTATACCGTCGATGAGAAACGAAATGAATCCTTAGTCAATTATCACATGCAAGGTAACTATGTGGTTGTTCATACGGTAGCCAAAGCATTTACCTTACGAAATGGTGAAAAAGTAACTAGCGTTTATAACGATTTAGCCATTAAGGGGGTTTAATTTATGGAAAACAAAAAGTCATTGGATTTACCAAAAAATAAAAAAATCATTGCAGCCGTGATTATGGCATTGATGGCAACAGCGGGTTACGTATGGCTAAAAAAGGATACAAAACATGAAGAACTTAAGCCTCAAGAAGAAGTCTATTCTGTACAACGCGAAGAGCCACAAGCGACGAAAGCTACTCAAGCTGTGCTGGCAGACCATCAAACACCCGAAATTGAGAAAGTTGAACCGCCTAGCCAAGAAGTGATAGCGGCTAGGCTTGCCTTGATACAAGAAAAGCAGCAGGAGTTGCAACAACGGTTAGCAGCACCTTTAATGCCTGTGAATAATACCTCAGAACCTGCGTCAGATACTAAACCTGAAGCGATAAGAAGCAGTAACGCCAATACCCAGTTTCTGTTAGATTCAAGCCGAAAAGAGTTACAAATGGAAAACGCGATTCACATGGGTTCACTCAGTAGTCTGGTGGCAGAAGGTAGCTTTATCCATGCGATTCTAGAACCTGCAACACACTCGGATTTGCCTGGATCTTTGCGTGCTATCGTAAGTGAACCAACTTATGCTGAAGACGGTTCTCGAATTTTAATACCTCGAGGAAGTCGTTTAATTGGAGAATATAAAAGCGGAATTCAACAAGGGCAATCCCGTATTTTCATTGTGTGGAATCGCCTAATTACACCCGAAGGTTATTCGTTGAAATTAGGTTCTCAAGGAGTCGATAGTTTAGGTCGAGCAGGACAAGGTGCGGATAGCGTTGATAATCATTTTTGGGAACGACTTGGTTCAGCATCATTGTTATCCATGATAGGTGCAGGATCTGCTACTTTGGGTGTATCAAACAATGATCAAGGTAATTCTGCATCCTCTTATCGATCCGCATTGGCAAATAGCTTTTCCCAATCAGCTAGCCAAAGTTTAGCTTATGATGGCGGTATTGCGACCACCTTAGAAACCTGGCAAGGAAAACCCATCATGGTCTTTGTGGCAAAAGACCTGCATTTTGATGATGTACTTAAAACCAAGGCTTCCTCTATCAATATCCTTTAGAGATTACTGCATGTCTATGAAAGCATTAGAGCGGCATTTACAGCCGCTCATGCCTTATCTTTTAACGGATGGGGTGACCGAAATTTGCATCAATCGGCCAGGTGAATTGTTTGTTGAAAAGAGCGGTCAATTTTATCGATACGATGTTCCAGAGTTGGAGTATCGATTTTTAGAGTCTTTAGCTGGTTTAGTGGCTGAATTTAATAGCAAGGATTTTCCAACACCACTGGTTTCAGGCTCGCTTCCTATGGGTGAAAGAGTGCAATTTGTTATGCCTCCCTCATGTGAAAAAGGTCATATCGTAGGTTCAATACGACGCCATCAACGCCGGGATTTGACGTTAGAAGAATATGAGCAATCTGGAGCGTTTCTAGGTTCTATAAATAAAACCAGAGTGGATCATAGTCTTAAAAAATATTATCAGGATCAAAACATCCCTGCCTTTATTAAATATGCAATACAAACACGTAAAAATATTTTGATTTGCGGAGGCACAGGTACCGGCAAAACAACTTTTTTAAATGCCTGTCTTAAATACGTGCCTTTGCATGAAAGATTGATTACTGTAGAAGATGCGCGTGAAGTCAGCATTCCACATTCAAATGCCGCACATTTGTTATTTAATGAAGATGACAAACAAATCACATCACTTAATATTTTCAAAGCTTGTTTACGATTACGCCCTGATCGTATTTTTTTATCGGAATTACGCGGATCCGAAGTGTGGCCTTTTTTACGAGCAGCCAACAGTGGCCATCCAGGTAGCTTAAGTACGCTTCATTCAGACAGTCCGGAAGGTGCATTTACTCAATTAGTATTTATGATGCAACAAGCAGGTTCAACATCCACAGAAGAACAATTAAGACAGTACATCAAATCTATTATTCACGTAGTTATTCAATTAAAACGGAATCCTGAATTCTTTGTACGCGTCGATAATATTTGGTTTGCCTGATTGGAAAAATCTTGGAAATATTTTCCAATCATTTTCCAATGAAAAAATTTATGAAATCAAGTGATTAACCTACACACCACCGCCCTGGCTGGGATTGACCACCCTCTCACATCGTACCGAAAGCATGAGAGGGTGGTCAATCCCAGCCAGGGCGGTTCAGAGGCATACTTATGTTGTCATTAGTTGAAATAGAAATATTACGATTTGTGCATGAATTTGGGTTTTGTGAGATAGAGCAGATTATTAAAAGATTCGAGTTAAGAAAATCCAGTGCTTATGCCTATATGAAAAGGTTGGTATTAAAAGGGTTAGTAACGAATGCAAGAATTATTAAATATCAACCGAGAGCGTATTATTTGACTGCTAAATGTATTGGGTTACTAGAGTTAGATTTGCCCGTGATACGTGGAATCCCTTTAAATATTTATGAACATCAATTAACGGTTGTAAAGGTATATATTCAATTGAGAAAGTTATATACGGGCGCGGTTTGGATATCAGAGCGAAGACTATTCAGAGAAAGAAAGAACCAAGATGATCACATTCCTGATGGAGTGTTAGTTTTTCCTGATAAACCATGTGCGATTGAAGTTGAGAAAACACCAAAAACAAAAAGTCGATTAGAAGGAATTATGTTGGGCTATGGATTACAAAATGCTTACAAAGAAGTTTGGTATGTTTGTTCAGCATCAACGTTGCCGGCAGTAAGTCGATTCGCGGTTAGTATGTCTTATATCAAAGTTTTCAAATTGGCGGATTTTATAGCATGACTTTCAACGACAGATTAAATGATTATATTGATGGCCATCCACGTGAATGTCTCATGATATTAGCGATGATCTTGGGATTTATTTGGCAAAGTATCCCAACTTTACTAGCATTTACCATTTACATGATTTATTTAAAAGTCATCAAAGCACCGCGATGGAGTTTGATAGCAGTAGGTATATTTGCTGGATTAATAGCCATATTATTTCATCTGTCAATCGTAAAAGGATTTCATCTCAATAAAGCATTTTGGGGATTGCTTATTGAGAATAAAGTCGTTGAAGCAGGTTATTTTATCCTAACTGATAATGTAGCGTATGTTTTGTGTTTTCCAATAATCATGGCGGGTATATTAAGCCTTATTGATTTAATCAAAGGAAACCCACACGAAAAACCAATGAAAGAATTACAAGAAGGGACTCATCCCAATGCTAGAGTAGACATCGATGAAGTCGCTATATCTAAAGCCTTACATCGATTAAGTGATAGCGATCACGATGGAACTCTGCTCGGTGTTTCTATGAACAATGCACAGCCATTAGTTATACCCGATCATTATGTGAATCAAGTGGCTTTAGTTTTAGGAACAACAGGTGCCGGTAAAACGATTACCCTTAGACGTTTCTATAAACGAGCACTTATCAAAGGCTATCCTTTATTAATTGTAGACGGTAAACCTGATGATAATAATATTGCATGGCTAAAATCACTCGCTATTGAACAGGGACGACCATTTTTTGGATTTAATTGTGATGAGAATCGCCATTATGATCCGTTAGCTAATGGAGGTTTTACAGAATTGAAGGATAAAATAGTCTGTTTAAAAGACGAATGGAGTAGCGATTATTATCGATCTATTGCAGAGGCTTACTTGCAAACTACGTTTCGAGTTTTATTAAAAACATCAACACATCTAAATTTACATCAAGTGATGGATTGTCTCGTTTATAAAAAGTTAGTTTCACTTACTCATATTACTAAAGATGAATCGCTTATGAAGCGAGTACAGCAACTTAAAAATTATGAAATGAAAGATATAAGTGGATTACAAGCTCATTTAGATATATTAATTAATTCAGAGCTAGGTTATTTCTTTGAGCATAATCAAAGTTCATTTGGTTTGTCGGATGTCATTAACCAAAAAGGGATAGTCTATTTTGCACTTCCTGCTTTGCGTTTTCCAAGTTTTTCAAAAGTACTTGGCAAGTTAGTCATCAATGATATAAAAGCGGTCATAGAGCGTCATAAAGCCAATGAGCATCCTCTATTTGTCGTGTTTGACGAGTTTTCCGTATTTGCCGGCGAGCAAGTACTGAATCTTGTTAATATGGGTCGTGGAAAAGGCGTGCATGCTATATTCGGCACACAAGGTTTAGCCGACCTTGATAGAGTCGATGATTGTTTTAAAAGTCAGGTTTTAAATTGCGTAAATACTATGATATGCCATCGGTTGAACGACCAAGAAAGCGCTGAAGCTGTAGCAAACTGGATAGGCACAAGAGATGCTTTTACTGTGACAGCACAGTTGAATACAAGTCAAGGTACAACTGGGATGGGGACTGTGAGGCGTAATAGGGAATTCATTGTGCATCCAGATCAGATTAAGCAGGAGCTTAAAGTTGGAGAAGCGTTTTTTGTGAATAAGGTGAATGGGTTTGAGTGGGAGAAGGTGCGGGTTTTGGCGTGATTTGTATTATTTTAGGCCTAATTAATTTGATTATTTGTGGAGAAATATCCTAACTTTGCCGAAAACGGTGTTTGGGTTTTGCTCCAGTAACAATAAAACCCCTGAATTCAGGGCGTTTATATGAAGTACATTACCTGGACTTTGGCCAATCACGCTGCTCGCACAAGCTGATCTAGCAAGCTTTCCCATTGCTCCGGTTTAATTTTCATATACTCACCCTTAAACTGTGAGTCATTAAAATGACTTTCTGACCAAATACTGTGTCTGACAAACGCAATAATATCAGAAAAAGTCGCCTCTGACTTTTTGTTGTACCAAGCGGTGGATAAAATAGGTAATGTTTTGTTTTTTAACATTTCAATGGCAAATAAGCAATTCAATGAGAACAATGCCATAAGACAAGGCGTAGTTCTGGCAATAGCTTTATCAGACCATTGTCGTTGTGTTTCCATACCAAGGTTGGCTCTGGCCTCGAAAAATGTTACCTCAATATTCCATCGTAGAACAAACCAGGCGATAATTGTCTCAGGCACAAGCTGTAAATCAGTACTGAAAAATGCTTCAGCCTTATTTGTTTCTGGATCAACAACCAAGACCCATTGAATAGGTAAAGGCTTTTCTCCTGATGAATACCATAGGTGACTCCCAGATAACAGGCGGACATTTTTTGTTATACCCCCATACCAGTCAATACAAACATCACGCCAGGATTGTGTAGAATCGAGAGCTAGCTTAGCAAGTGAAATCACTCGTTCACCTTTTTCACGATGTCGTCCTCGCTGTCCTTTTATAGGTAATGGAGCAAATTCATAGAGTGCTGCGTCTAATCGTAATCGTGAAATCAACGTCACACGTTGTTTAATGCAAGCATGGGCTAAATGCACACATGCAAAACCACCATCTCCGATCAGAACCCATTGGCGT
>Ga0207073_1145_pt1 | contig 11735 bp, 13 predicted proteins | sample Alteio_BWMinHeat_65_FD_153575 | JGI IMG/M metagenome (GOLD analysis project Ga0207073, IMG submission 153575) | Enriched cells from forest soil in Barre Woods Harvard Forest LTER site, Petersham, Massachusetts, United States -... | ecosystem: Environmental > Terrestrial > Soil > Temperate forest >...
TCTTTTTTGTTTTGCAGTAGGATCTGTTTTAATCACAACACGCTCTCGCTTACGCGGCTCATCCCCATATGTTGGATAAAACTGAAAATGTTCAGTAGTGGATTTTTGATTTGCTGACACAGACTCAGTTGGTTTTTTACCCGTCTTAAAATAGTCAATGATCGCTTTAGCATAATAAGTACAAGCTTCAGGTGCTACTCCTGCACTACAAAGTCTATAAACAACATCTCTGACATCATCTAAATCTAATTTTAATATCGGTTGATGCACTTCTTCTGGAGGACGTGTTGATTGGGATTCTTCTTTAATCACCACTTTTCTTCTTTTAGGAGCAACAGCAACGTCATCACCACCGCTTATTTGAGTGTGCTTACGAGATTTTTTATTTGAAGAATATTGAAGAATCTTGATCCCATTATTTTCAAAAATCCTTTGTAATGCTATAAATTTTTTTATATATTTCTCTTCTTTGCCAGTATTCCTTCTCGTTGCTTTTAGATACTCCTCTAAATCTTCTACAAAATCATATCTTTTTAATGGAAACCACGTTTTTTCTTGAGTCTTTTGACACATCTTTTCCAGTTTTTTAGAGGTTACTGTTTTTGCTCGCGCAAATTCAAGATGCCCTTCTTGATATAAGCTGAACGCATGTTCAGGATTCTCGCGCACTGCTTCATAGTAATCAGGATCCACGCATAATACTTCATCAGTACCTGCTTTGAAGATTCGATTATCTCGCCATAAATTATATGGAATGACATTCTTTTCAGTTTTGTGATGAAATAAGACCATATCGATAATCGACACGGATACTGCTATCATATTTTGTTTTTTTCGGTTCTTGAAGCCTTTGCATACTCTGCATAAATCACCGTCTATTATTTATCTAGTATTAATATGTTAACTAGTATACAAAATACAGATTAAGAGAACCTGATGGATCGATTGGTTCGATTGGTTTAATATGAGAGTCAATCATGCTATGATATAGCGATTTGACTGTTGAGTACTATCATAATGACTAATAATGACTTTCTGTTTACTTCTGAATCCGTTTCAGAAGGCCACCCTGATAAAATCGCTGACCAAATCTCTGATGCCATTTTAGATGCCATTCTCGAGCAAGACCCACACGCCCGTGTCGCCTGTGAAACACTGGTTAAAACCGGCATGGTATTTATTGGTGGTGAGATAACAACGACCGCTTGGGTCGATATCGAACACATTGCACGGTCAGTCATTGCAGATATTGGCTACATCAGCTCTGACATTGGCTTTGATGCCAACTCTTGTGCGGTAATTACCGCCATCGGCAAACAATCACCGGATATCGCCCAAGGTGTCAGCCAAAAAGAACGCGCAGAACAAGGTGCAGGCGATCAAGGCCTAATGTTTGGTTATGCCAGCAATGAAACCGATGTGCTGATGCCTGCTCCTATTACTTACGCTCACCGTCTCATGCAAAAACAAGCAGAATTGCGTAAATCAGGAAAACTCGCGTGGCTACGGCCCGATGCCAAATCGCAAGTCACCTTCCGTTATGTGGATGGCAAACCGCACAGCATTGCGAATGTGGTGATATCAACGCAACATGACCCAAGCATCGCGTATGCTGATTTAGTTGAAGCCGTCATTGAGGAAATCATCAAGCCTACCCTTCCAAATGAATGGTTAAATGACACGACTTATTTCATTAATCCAACCGGACGTTTTGTTATTGGCGGCCCACTTGGGGATTGCGGATTAACTGGCCGCAAAATCATTGTCGATACTTACGGCGGCATGAGCAGACACGGCGGCGGTTGTTTTTCCGGTAAAGACCCATCCAAAGTGGATCGATCAGCAGCATACGCAGCACGCTACGTCGCAAAAAATATTGTCGAAGCCTGCCTTGCTGATAAATGCGAAATTCAATTGTCTTACGCCATTGGCATTGCCAAACCCACTGCCATTTATTTAAATACATTTGGCACGGAAAAAGTGCCTTCACAAAAAATCATTGCGCGTATTAATGAATTATTTGATTTGCGTCCATTTGGGATTACTACTATGCTTGATTTACTAAAGCCTATTTACCGGCAAACCGCAGCTTATGGCCACTTCGGACGTAACGACATTACGCTGTCATGGGAAGCAACCGATAAAGCTGTGCTACTTAAGGACTTAGCAGAATGGAAAACCGCATGAGCAACCTCACTACATTAAGTCAGCAAGATTACCGCATCAAAGACATTGAACTTGCAGCCTTCGGCCGCAAAGAAATTGCCATTGCTGAAACCGAAATGCCAGGACTCATGGCATTGCGCTCAGAATATGCCAAAGCACAGCCTTTGCAAGGTGCAAAAATTGCTGGTTGCCTGCACATGACCATCCAAACAGCGGTGCTCATTGAAACCCTCATTCAACTTGGGGCGAGCGTGCGTTGGTCATCATGCAATATTTTTTCAACACAAGACCACGCTGCTGCTGCCATGGCCAAAGCCGGCATACCCGTCTTTGCTTGGAAGGGTGAAAGCGAAGAAGAATACTGGCAATGCGTGGATGCCACCATCAATGGGCCTAATAATTGGCACCCGAATATGATCTTAGATGATGGCGGTGATTTAACGCTGCTCATGCACGATAAGTACCCTGCGCTATTAAAAGACGTGCGCGGTCTATCCGAAGAAACCACAACTGGCGTGCATCGATTATACGAAATGCACAAACGCGGGGAGTTACTGGTACCCGCTATGAATGTGAATGATTCCGTTACTAAATCTAAATTCGATAATTTATACGGTTGCCGCGAATCACTGATTGATGGCATCAAACGCGCAACCGATGTCATGATCGCAGGCAAAATTGCTGTCGTTTTAGGTTATGGCGATGTGGGTAAAGGTTGTGCCAAAGCACTGTCTGCATTTGGTGCAACCGTGCTCATCACTGAAATTGACCCCATTTGCGCGCTACAAGCCAAAATGGAAGGTTTTGCTGTGGTTACCATGGATAACGCCTGCACAATGGGCGATATTTTCGTGACCGCAACAGGCAATTGGCATGTGATCACACACGAACATTTACTCAAAATGAAAAACCAAGCGATTGTTTGCAATATTGGTCATTTCGATTCAGAAATTGATATTGCATCATTAAGACAATATCAATGGGAAAACATTAAACCACAAGTGGACCATGTGATTTTACCTAATGGTCATCGCTTAATTATTTTAGCTGAAGGGCGCCTTGTGAATTTAGGTTGCGCAACAGGACACCCAAGCTTTGTCATGTCTGCTTCATTTACGAATCAAGTGCTCGCACAAATTGAATTGTGGCAACATCCTGAGAAATATCCAGTGGGTGTTTATACGTTGCCGAAAAAATTGGATGAAAAAGTCGCTAGATTGCATTTAGCCAAATTAGGTATTGAATTAACAACGATGACAGCAAAGCAAGCTGAGTATTTGAATGTGAACATCGATGGGCCATTTAAACCTGATTTTTATCGGTATTAAGTTTATGGATCAATTAAACACAGAACACCTTGTGCAATGCATTAAGACTTTAGAATCTTCACTCGAACGATTAAATGCAGCTGCGCCAAAAAGCATCGATTATGAAGTCTTTCGTAATGCGACCGTCAAAGGCTTTGAATTAACTTTAGAAACAGCCGGCAAATTACTGCGCAAGATATTAAAATCATATCTTGGCAATCCTCGCACAGTGGATGAATGGACTTACAAAGATGTATTTCGTCATGCTAGTAAACATGGCTTATTGGATGCTGCAGCTGTAGAACGCTGGTTCAATTATCGGGATAATCGTAACAATACTGCTCATGATTATGGCATAGCCTTTGCAAAAACAACCTTAAAGCTGCTGCCTGAATTTTTAAAAGATGCAAAAGCGTTACAGCAAATGTTAGAAAAAAAATTGAAGGCTGGATGAATGTTAGATCTTGACCGCAAATATCTTGCCATCGTAAAAAAAATCTTGCAGGAACATATTCCAAATACAACCGTTTGGGCATATGGCAGTCGAATAAAAGGCACTGCACATGAAGGAAGCGACCTTGATTTGGCTATTATCAACAATGATGTTTCGATCTCATCGAACCAACTATCAGCTTTACGAGCAGCTTTTTCTGAAAGCGACTTACCTATCCTAGTCGACATCCTCAATTGGGATGACATCCCTGCAAATTTTAAAGATGAAATTGAGAAAAGACATATTGTATTACAAGAACCTCAATAAACAGTTCACTCCGCCGTCCAGCTCACACCCACCCTTCCGGCATCATGCGTTGCAGCACATTATCTTTCCTCACAAAATGATGGAGTAGCGCAGCGCTAATGTGAATACATAAGAGCCCTATAATTAAATAAGAAACAAAAATATGTCCATTAAAAGCCCATTCTTTTAAGGCTTTATTCTCTACAATGGGCAAAGCAATTATCCAAGTGCCAAGCTTTGGTGGCCTGCCACTTGCTGTCGCGCCAATCCAACCTAAAAGCGGCATGGCAATTAAACTGGCATACAATGACCAATGGACCAACCGTTCAGCCAGTTTTTCCCATGGTTTAGTATCTTGTAATGTGGGTTTCATATTACTCAAAGCCCAACCCAATCGAAACAGCATCAAGCATAAAATCAGCAAACCAATCAACTTATGGGTATTATAAGCAACGCGCTGCCAGTCTTTGGGTATATCCTCTAGAAAGTAACCACCGACTAACATTAAAGTGACCAGAAAAAAAAGGGTCCAGTGGAAGAATTTCGCAACTGAACCGTATTGATTTGCAGTATTAAACACTTATTTTGATCCTTGACTTGTCATCATTCGTATTATTGATAGGTGTAAACCATATCGCCCGCTTTGGCACTACAGATGCTGGTACTTGATATACGCGTATTAGACCTTAATCGACCATCGAGCGTTGCGCAAACGCTGACAGGAACTGACGGTAAAGTCATTTGGATCGTATTAGTGGTTATTGTGATACCTATAGTAGTCCCCCAAGGCAAAAGAAATGGATTTTTTGGTAGAAGGGCTAAAAGAGCAACACCTGTTTCATCTTCATATGCGCCCTGAGATTGTAAAACAGATTCTTCTCCAGCTAGGATACCTTGGATTTGTTGTAATGCTGTATTGGCTTGGTTTGATGCGCTCGCAGACTGATAATACCGCACCGACATCACAATAATCATACCAGCAATGGCAAGCACCAACATGATTTCAAGCAAGGTCACACCTAACACTGAACGTTTATTAGATATCATACTACAATCCTCATGTTACAAAGTCTTTGATAATTCGAAATAATCATTGGCATAAATGATTTGACGCTAGGAACCATTATGATACTTTCTAACAAAACTTAGCAAGTAATTTGAGGCTTACCATGACTTTACTCAATACCATCGAAATTAACCCATCTAAAGAAGCACTTAGGACCATTATTTGGCTGCATGGCCTGGGTGCAGATGGCAATGATTTTGTGCCCATTGTTTCACAATTAGGCATACAAGACCCCATGCAAATCCGCTTTATCTTTCCACATGCACCGATTCAACCCGTCACCATTAATGGCGGTATGAAAATGCGTGCTTGGTTTGATATTTATGCCGCCAATATTAATGCCAAGATCGATACCGCTGGAATTAATCGCTCAAAGGTAGCGTTAGAAGCATTGATTGAGAAGGAGCTTGAACGAGGAATAGACAGTAAAAACATTATTTTAGCTGGGTTCTCACAAGGGGCGGTGATTGCACTCACAGTAGGGCTGCAATATGAGAAAACATTGGGCGGCATCCTTGCACTCTCTGGTTTTTTGCCAAATGCGAGTGAGGTGTTGGACCATGTGACAAATGCGAACAAAAAATGTCCTATTTTTCTTGCCCATGGCATGGCAGACCCTATTGTGCCTTATCCACTCGGGCTTGAGACGTGTGAAGTTTTGATGCAGGCGGGATTACAAGTTGCTTGGCACAGTTATTATATGCCGCATAGCGTGTGTGATGAGGAGGTGCGGGATATTGGGGAGTGGGTTAAAAGAACCTATTAAGATTATGATAATATAAACAGATTAGAATGGCATAATAATACAAAAACTGAGTCAGATAATTCAGAGGACTCAGAGGATTCAGAGGATTCAGAACAGACAGAACCATCTCCTAAAATGGCCAACAAAACAACAACCAAAAGGCTCTGATTATTAGTAGGGTGGATTAGGTGCGTTTTTTGCACCGTAATCCACCAAATTAAAAAATATCATTATTATTTTTGGTGGATTACGGCAAAAAACGCCTAATCCACCCTACTATTTCCTTTGTTCTTGTTGAAATAACGTCAGATTGCTTCGCAAGCACTCAACCCACCGACCCAACTGGAGAAAGCTGCCGCCTCCCCCGCATCGCATCTACCCCAAGCTCATTCATCAATTCATCCAACAACTTTTCTGTTCGTTTCACTATTGCATCCACTAAATACCCAGGCTGGTCTTTTGTTGTGCCAAACCATTTAGCAACCTCTACATATCCATGTCCGCTTAAAGAACAGTCACCGCCCAACCAAGTGTTCACTTTATCGTAAAGGCCTTTACGCTGTTCTTTTTCATCAGCCAGCATTTGGGGGTCTAATTGTTCTAATGCACGAATGGCAGCTTTCAACACGTAATACATGTCATCCGTTTTTGGACCATCCACAACTTTAATTTTTTGCCAAGGAAGAGGCTCAATCTGAAATAAAAACCTCACAGCGTAACCAAGAATATCATCTTCTGGTTTTGGGCCTTGTTCAAACTGCAGGGCGTAAATCAAATTACGAATATCCGTCATCAAGGAAAACCGTTTTATTTCTGACGCTTCTGAAAGACGTCTCATAGTGAAGGGCGCCTGTCGAGTAAAAAATCCCGTGTACACCGGCGAACTATGGCGATTCGTTTCAAAAAATGGAACAGATGGAGCCGATACTGAAATGAATCGATTGCCAAGTGCGTCCCTGACGGCCTGCTGCACATTGACCGGTATGCCCTCTACGGTATTCTCCTCTGCTACTCGAGACCATTCCATTGCTGTTTCGTAATCGTCTTGTTCTTGTCTTGCCCGGTCCGATGCAGAGATTGTATTAGGTTGCAGATCATGCCTTGTGTCACCCTGATTCCAATGATGCTTTTTTTCATATGCTGGATACTGATCTTTTTTGGCAGCGGGATTTTGTTTTAAATACGCATCGACTTCCTCTTCTTTATCATAAGATGTCACATACGATATAATTTTGTTATCACGATTAGGATAACCGATATTCGATGCAATCATTCGATCTGCACAAGCTTGTTCCATGATGTGTCCACTAGGATACAATGTGACAGGATGAAAAAAAATCTGGCCACTTATCGGACAAAACATGCGGTGTAAATAATTATTCTGTCGTGCATCCATAATATTTCCTTTTATTTTATTAATGGTTTTGATATAGATAGATAGTTAGTTATAGATATAATTATTTTCACGATGAAAGTAAAGCATCCTACGGATAACAATTACATAACGACAAAATATCAACCATTATAAAGGAGCTTGCCAATATGCAACACAATTCAACCGATGCATTAGAAAAGAGAATAGCTCAGCTAGAGTCAAACCAAAAGACACTCGAACAAGAAAATGAAAAATTGAGAAACAACTTTGCATCCCATGCTGTGATATTCGCTCAACTCGATCGATTGATACCTGACTTAGTATCAATGCATCAAACTCAAATTAAGAAAATCACAGAATTGGAGCAAAAACTGCAACCTGATGCATTATTAAAAGACAAGTTCTTTACCGCTGCCACCCTGCAAGACGAAGATAAAGCCATAGAATGGATTAAAAGTTGTCTGAAAGAAAAAGTAGACATTAAAGCCACAAACTCTTTGGGGCAAACGATATTACATATTGCCATTGAAAATAATAAACAAAAAGTCATTGATTTTTTATTATCAACAACTCTATTCACCACATTCACAATGGATGATGTCTTCACCCTTAAAGACGATGAACAATGGACACCCATTCAATTGATCGCAGAGGCTGGAAATTGTACATTATTAAATAAATTGTATGATCAAAATCAAACTAACCAATCATCAGGCCGTTTTAATGATTTGAACGAATTCAAAGAAATTTATGCCGTCGCAACGCCTGAGGCACAACAGTTACTAGCAAATAGAAAACTCTTAGATAGCGCCAAAACAGGCGAACTAAAAGATGCAGAGTATGCACTGAGTATAAACGCCGATCCCAATGCCATTAATGTTTATGGTGAAACGGCATTACATGTTGCAATCTATTATAAAAACGATAAAGTGGTTGAGCTGTTACTAGCAAAAGGCGCTGACCCAACCATCCGAAAAACAAACGAACAGACAACCGCATTGGATTATGCAATTGCGACAAAAATCACTGCATTGATTGAAAAAGTTGCAACATGTTATTTAATTCAAGTGGCAGCAAAACCTCAGCCAACGCCAGAGAATTACGAATTAGCATTAGCGACGGATGAAATTATAAATGATAAAACCAAACGCGAACCCAATAAAATATATGTTATTCCAGAAGCACAGGGAATAACCTATGTCGTATCCAATCAATCCAACAAAATCGATTGTATTGATGGAAAGGATTTAAAAAACAAAGATGGTTCTACTTACTCTTCTGGTTCCTCTTTAGATAACTTACAAAAATTTAAAAAACAAATCTTTAAAATTCTCACGTATCGCGGCCATATTCCTAATGACATTATCAAAGCATTAAAAAATGGCGCTGATTTAGTGGGTGTTGATGCACTTAAACAAACCGCCTTACATAAGGCAGTGATTGCAGGCAACATGCCTAATATCAATTTGCTACTCAAAGAACATGCTATTTCACAAGGCAATAAGCGAAATATCTACTCTACTGATAACCAAAATCAAACCGCCGATGGCTTAGCGCGCGCATTAAATAAAACCATTGTCAATAAAGATGGCATCACTATACCATTGCACACCGAAATACCGGAGAATTTTGGTAAATATAAGCAAAAGGCGAAAGAGTTAGCAAGACTCCATACAGAAAACTCTGCTGCAAAGTCACTCTCAATGTCTGGTTCAGCACAATGCTTCACCGCATCGATTGGTGGCAATGTGAGCAGCCAGAAAGTGGCATCGACTAATGATAGTCAACAAGTGACATACTCATTTGATACGGGGGGATCGCTGAAGTTATAAACAGCAAAAGAGCACGCTGTTTTTATTCTATTGCAAACCAACCGTATTACATTTAGAATACGGTTGTATTACATCACATATAGGAGCGTCACAATGACTACAATTGTACCTGTCAGAATGCGGGACGATACGCTGGAACAGGTTGATAAATTACAAAGAAAAGTTCACGCTCCAAGCCGGTCGGATGCGATCAGGCGAGCCGTAGAAATAAGCGATTTACTGATCAACGCCGTTGAACATGGCGACAAGATAATTATCGAGCAAAAAAATGGGAAGCAAAGACAAATCCTTATTTCTGGATTGAACAGGTATCTTTAAATGGCGGAATCAAATAAAGACATTATAGAAGAAGTTCCAGCAGTTATTGAGGAAGACATAACGCCACGAGATTTGATGAAATTTGCGAAAGGAATACTCTTAGCTCTAGCTTTATTATTTGCTCTAGGCGCCATTTGCGAATTATTCAGACCAGAAAGCAATATTTTCGAAGCATGCAAAACAATACTGCCACCTATTGCAACCCTTGTAATCGGATATTACTTTGGTAAATCAGCTTAACGAGCAAATTTACATTCATCACACCCTCTTAAAATCAAAACTCAGCACATCTTGTATCTTATCAAGACCCAAAGCAAGCATCACCAGCCGATCAAAGCCAAGCGCCACACCCGCACAATCCGGCACACCATGTTGCAACGCCGCGAGAAAATATTCATCAATGGGAATTGGTGATAAACCCATTTTTTCTCTCACCGCTAAATTAGTCAAAAACCGTTTACGTTGTTCGTCTGCATCACATAATTCATAAAAGCCATTAGCAAGCTCAATGCCCTTATAATACACTTCAAAACGCGCTGCATAATCAGGTTGATTACTGTTATCACCTTGCATGATGCGTGCTAAGGCCGAAAGCTCAACTGGAAAATCATAAACAAAACAAGGGAAATCTTTACCTAATTTTGGCTCAATGACATGCGACATCAGCACGTTAAGCCATTCTGCTTTATCCAAAGCAATCGCACCTGACACATCAATCTGCAACTCTTTTGCGCAGTGCTGCAATTCAGAAATCGTCACTTTGTGCGGATCAACGCCGATAAATCGTTCAAACAAGTTCTGATAACTGATTCGTTCTACATGCGAAATATTTAATAATGTTTGCAATAATTCACACGTTTCATCCATCAACGCATGATGATCAAAACCCACGCGATACCATTCCAACATGGTAAATTCAGGGTTATGAAACCGTCCGATTTCACCCTGCCGAAATGCTTTGCTGATTTGATAAATCGAGCCAGCGCCTGCCGCCAACAAGCGTTTCATGGCATATTCAGGCGAGGTTTGTAAGTAATATTGCTTAGTTTCATCAATTGTTTTGCTAAGATCACGAAACAAAACGGGGATGCTTTCAATGGCAGGATCGGTAACAGAAGTGTGGCACATAAGCGGTGTTTCAACTTCCAGTACATCGCGTTCCATAAAAAAAGCGCGCGTTTTTTGTAATAATTGCGCGCGCTTTTTTAAGTGCGCAATGGCTGCTGAAGGCTCAAAAGGATGTGTCATTCTTTAGCGCGAGACACATATTCACCCACGCGTGTATCGACTTTAATGACTTCGCCTTCTTGCAAAAATAAAGGCACACGCACGGTTGCACCCGACTCAAGTTTAGCAGCTTTACTGCCACCCGCAGACGTATCGCCTTTTAATCCCGGGTCAGTTTCCACAATCTTTAAGTTAACAAAAATCGGCGGGGACACCAAAATTGGCAGGCCATTCCAGAGCGTAATTTTACATTCGGTTTGGTCTTTTAACCATTGTCTTGTTTCTTGCATGTTATTTTCGCGTATCGCATATTGTTCATACGTTTCATCAGCCATGAAGTGACATTCCGTACCATCGCTATAAAGAAAATGCGCGTCAATTTCAACCACATCAGCAGATGGGATGCTGTCTCCCGATTTATAGGTGCGCTCAATGACTCGCCCAGTTTTTAAATTACGATAACGCAAACGATTAAACGCTTGACCTTTTCCAGGCTTCACAAACTCATTGTCAACGACCACACAAGGATCATTATCAATGATTAATTTCATGCCGCTGCGAATTTCATTTAAACCGTAAACACTCATACTATGCCCTCAATTATCAACTGACCCTATCCAAAATATTATCTGATTCCTCTTTGCTTCAATAATGCATCCACACTTGGCGCTCTACCCTTAAATTGTAAAAACGCATCCATTGGATCCACTGAGCCACCAACTGCAAGAATGGTATCACGAAATGACTGTCCGACGTTTGCATTTAATAAGCCTTTTTCTTCAAATGTTTCAAACGCATCAGCCGCCAACACTTCAGCCCATAAGTAACTGTAATAACCAGCCGCATAACCACCTGCAAAAATATGAGAAAAACTATTTTGAAAGCGATTATAGGAAGGAATGGGGTAAAGTGCCGTCTCTTTTCTCACTGCCGCTAAACAATGGTTAATGTCTTCAATCG
>Ga0207073_1146_pt1 | contig 11730 bp, 11 predicted proteins | sample Alteio_BWMinHeat_65_FD_153575 | JGI IMG/M metagenome (GOLD analysis project Ga0207073, IMG submission 153575) | Enriched cells from forest soil in Barre Woods Harvard Forest LTER site, Petersham, Massachusetts, United States -... | ecosystem: Environmental > Terrestrial > Soil > Temperate forest >...
CACTGACAGAGGATGCGGGTAGCATGGCAAAGTTTTCAGTGAGTGTAATGGATGCAAGTTCTGGCGCATTTAATAATTCAAATAAAGCAGGTTTTTCGGTATGGTCTGGGCATGCAGGATATCCTGGTGCTGGGCGTATACCCATGTATTTTTCGGCAATTAAATCAAAGTTTGTTAAACTTTCATGAGGTTGGTAACCCCAAAATTCTTTACGTACACGCTCATGCATATGTTCCGCGAAGGCTTCCGCAAATCTGTCTGCAAGTGCTTTCGCTAAAATACTATTGTATTCATCATGATTTTTTTCAAATTCGGCAATTTTTAATTCCAGAGACAAACCGGAGGTTACCGCAAAACCACCAATGTGATTTAGGTGCAATAAAATCAGCAAGGCACAAATTAGATTTGTTCGAAGCTTTTTTAGTTTGTTGACGCAACATGCATAAAGTCATTAAAACATCGGTGCGTGTTTCATCAGTGTAAATTTCAATATCATCTCCCACACTGTTTGCTGGGAAAAATCCTATCACTGCATTTGCTTGAAACCATTTTTCATGAATGATGGTGGCTAGCATCGCTTTTGCATCCACAAATAATTGTTTTGCGCTTTCGCCAATGATTTCATCATCGAAAATGGCGGGATAACTTCCAGCTAATTCCCATGTGTGAAAAAACGGAGTCCAGTCTATGTAATCGCTGAGTGTTTCTAAAGAATAATGAGTAAAATGTTTCAAACCAAAAAAACTAGGTTTAGTAGGTTTAAACTCAGCAACAAACTTGTTTCCGCGTGCTTCATGAATCGAAACAAATTCATTTTCTGATTTACGATTTTTATGACGTTCTCTTAGTAGCTGATATTCATCGCGTATGCTTTTGGTATATGAGGCATTTTGTGCATCACTTAAAAGTTGACTGACGACACCTACTGCTCTGGATGCATCAACTACGTGGACAGTACTACCTTGATAATGAGGTTCAATTTTGATAGCCGTATGTGCGCGAGAAGTCGTAGCGCCACCTATGAGTAAAGGCACAGAAAAGTTTAGGCGTTGCATTTCTTTTGCCACATGCGTCATTTCTTCTAAAGATGGAGTAATAAGCCCGCTTAATCCTATAATATTCACATTTTCTTGTTTTGCAGTTTCAAGAATTTTTTCTGATGATACCATAACACCTAAATCGATCACTTCATAGTTATTGCAAGCGAGGACTACACCTACAATATTTTTCCCGATATCATGTACATCACCTTTGACAGTGGCAAGTAAGATTTTCCCTTTGGCTTTTTGCTTTTCTGTTTTATTAGCTTGTAAAAAAGGCAAAAGATATGCTACCGCTTGTTTCATTACGCGAGCGCTTTTTACAACTTGTGGCAAAAACATTTTGCCAGCACCGAATAAATCACCAACCACATTCATGCCATCCATGAGCGGACCTTCTATGATTTGCAATGGATTTGCAAATGCCAAACGCGCTTCTTCAGTATCTTCGGTAATAAATTGACTGATGCCTTTAACTAAAGCATAGCTTAGTCGTTCAGTGACAGGCTTTTCTCGCCAGCTTAGATCTTCTTGCTGATTTTTTGCTTGTCCTTTAACCGTATTTGCGACTTCTAATAAACGATCGGTAGCATCAGCTCTACGATTAAGTAGCACATCTTCAATGCGCGATAATAAATCTTTTGGAACATCTTCATAAATGGCAAGCGCGCCAGCGTTTACGATGCCCATATCCATGCCAGCACGAATCGCATGATAAAGAAAAGCGGAATGTATGGCTTCTCGAATAGGATTATTGCCGCGAAAAGAAAAAGAAACGTTGCTGACGCCGCCGCTTATTAAGGCATAAGGCAACGTTTCTTTGATGCGACGTATGGCATTGATAAATGCAAGACCGTAAGTATTGTGCTCCTCAATCCCTGTTGCAATCGCAAAAATATTGGGATCAAAAATAATATCCTCAGGAGGAAAGTCAAGTTCCTTTACTAATAAATTATACGACCTAGTACAAATTTCCACTTTGCGTTCTTCAGTATCTGCTTGCCCTTTTTCATCAAACGCCATGACAATGACGGCTGCACCATAACGCTTTGCAAGAGTTGCTTTTTCAAAAAAAGCATCGACGCCATCTTTCATGCTAATCGAATTGACGATACCTTTACCTTGAATGCATTTTAATCCAGCTTCGATGACCGACCATTTTGAGGAGTCAATCATGATGGGAACGCGTGAAATATCCGGTTCAGATGCCACCATATGTAAAAACTTCACCATGGCAGCTTCGGCATCTAGCATGCCTTCATCCATATTAATATCAATGATTTGTGCGCCATTCATCACTTGATCGCGTGCGATATCGAGCGCTACGGAATAATTTTCGCTGCGAATGAGATCCGCAAAACGTGATGAACCCGTGACATTAGTGCGTTCGCCTACATTGACAAAAAGTGATTTATTGTCAATCGTGAGAGGTTCAAGACCGCTTAATCGACAAGCTTTGGGAATGGTTGGGATGGAACGGGGAGGGATATTTGCAACAATTTCTGCGAGTGCTTCGATGTGTTTGGGCGTTGTGCCACAACAACCACCCACTATATTGATAAATTGATGTTCAGCAAACTCATGGATAGTTGCGGCCATTTGTTCGGCGGTTTCGTCATACTCACCAAAGGCATTCGGTAATCCGGCATTTGCATGTAATGTCGTATAGGTATCAGCAATAGTCGATAATTCTTCAATATAAGGTCGTAGTGCGGCAGCGCCCAGTGCGCAATTTAAACCAATGCTAAAAGGTTTTGCATGACGAACCGAGTGCCAAAAGGCGCGTGTCGTTTGTCCGGATAAAGTTCTGCCACTGGCATCGGTAATAGTTCCAGAAATCATGACAGGAAGTATCATACGATGTTTTGCAAAATACGTTTCGAGCGCGAAAATTGCGGCTTTACAATTCAGTGTATCAAAAATTGTTTCTATCATGAGAAAATCAGATTTTCCGTCCACAAGTCCTGCTATAGCATCTGTGTAGGAAGCAACGAGTTGATCAAAGCTGACATTGCGAAAGCCGGGGTCGTTCACATCCGGTGATAATGATGCGGTACGATTCGTTGGACCCAAAATACCTATGACAAAACGCGGTTTATCTGGTGTAGTAAATCGATCAGCCGCTTGTCGTGCAAGACGTGCACCTGCCAAATTAAATTCATAAGCAAGTTCCGACATATGATAATCGGCAAGAGAAATTGCGGTGGAATTAAACGTATTGGTTTCAATGAAATCAGCGCCTGCTTTTAAATACGCAGAATGAATATCCGTGATGATCTCGGGTTGAGTGATGGATAATAAGTCGTTATTTCCTTTTAAATCATGAGCAAAATCAGCAAATCGCTTGCCACGATAATCAGATTCATTTAGTCCATAACTTTGTATCATGGTTCCCATGCCACCATCGAGAATCATGATGCGTTGTTGCAGTTGTTGTTTAAGCCGGGCTAGTTTATCCATAATGACGAAATCTTTGATTCAAAACGGGAAGTATATGATAGTTTAGTAGAGCATTGCTATTTAAAAAGTTGATTCAGCGGATGTTCTATCAAAATCTTTAGTCTTAACTATTCTCGAAATCTCTCCCACCATGTAAAACGGTAATGATAAAATGTTATCAACATAGCTCAAAGGTTGTTGTGAAATTCGCACTCCAAGGCTCGAATTTTTTTCTTGCATAAATAATTTTATTGATTTTAAGTGACCCGTGGTGCCAGCTTTAACTTCGATGGGAATAATTTTTGCATCTACAGTTGTTACAAAATCTACTTCGGCCATACTTGAGCGCTGTTCTCGTGACCAAAAAAATAAATTCGCTTCTTCATAACATGATGCATATGCAAGCAATTCCTGGCCCACAAATTGTTCAGCAAGCATGCCTCGATTAACCGCAATAATATTGTTATTTAATAACAACTCTGACTCTACTTTTCCTGTTCTTGTCACTAAGCCTACATCTAAAAACAAAACTTTAAATTTTTTTTCATTGATTAAACTTGCCAATGGGACACCTGAGGCGCTAGTACTATAGATAGGATAGGTAAGTCCCGCATTTTGCAGCATATGCAAAGCATCTTTAATATCACGCGATTTCATCTCAGGATCTACTTTGGAATATTTAAAATTCTCACCAATTAATGTCGGAATTTTTTCAAATAATCGTTGCAGATATCTGTGATCTGATTTCTTAGCATATTTCCCAAAGTCTTGTCTGTATGTGCTCAATAGGGCAGTTTGAATATTCATACAATCGCCGAGGTCATGTCTGGTAAAATAGCTTTGCAAAACTGCAGGCATACCACCCAATATCATATATTCACGCACTAAGCGCAACAAACGTTCGTGTATAGCTTCCGGAATGATAGCATGTAAATCGATACCTTCGATCCATTCGCGTAATTGCTTATTACCACTGCCTACCAAGTATTCTTTAAAGGAAAATGGTTTCAAGTAGAGTGATTGAACTCTCCCAACGGGCATACGAAAATCTGCATCATTTAATGTAAACTCAAGCAATGAGCCAGCGCCAATCACATGTTGTTTTGGCAATTTTTCTTTAAAGTAACGTAATGCGCGAATTGCATTAGGACAATCCTGGATTTCATCTAAAAATAAAAGCGTTTTTTGTGGCTCAATTTTTTTTTGAGTCAATAAAAAAATTGCATTGATAATCTCATCAGGATTAAGACTCTCAAAACAACGAATCATCTCGGGCTGCAGTTCAAAATTAATTGTAACGACTTGCTCAAAATAGTCGCGTCCAAATTTTTCAATGACATACGATTTTCCAACTTGTCTTGCGCCTCTTACCAACAGTGGCATGGGGTTTTCTTGCTTCATCCAGTCGAGCAAATTTTGTTCTATATCGCGATGCATTTTTCTTTCCATTAGTATATTGAGATTGGCTAAAATACAAGGATATTATGACCATGTTTCGGATAAAATACAAGGTAATTATAAACATGAGTTGGATAAATACGGCGATCTCGGTGTCATTCCCGCGCAGGCGCGAATTCATTCGGATGGGTTCCCGCCTGCGCGGGAATGACACCGAGAGCATAACTAACCTTCTTTAAGTTTACTGAGATATGTTCAAAACTTAAGCATACCTTGCTATTCGCCAAACATAGCATATTCAGGTATGATTGACACATTTTTAATGAATTGAACCAATATGAAACGAATACTAGTAACCGGTGGTGCCGGGTTTATAGGCTCGCACACGGTGGATTTATTATTAAGCCAAGGCCTTGAGGTAGTTGTCATTGACAATCTTTCTACAGGAAAATTGACTTATTTGAATCTCTTTAACCCTTTATTACGTTTTGTCCAGGGTGATGTGCGTGATGAAGCTTTATTGCGACGTGAATTAGCGCGTTGTGATGCAGTATTGCATTTGGCAGCATTAGCTTCTGTGCCGCAGTCGATTGAAAATCCTATTGAATCCTTAAGAATTAATGCCGAAGGTTTTGTGTGTGTATTGCAGGCGATTCGATGTAATCATAAACCGGTTAGATTAGTTTATGCATCGAGTGCAGCCGTTTATGGTAATAGCGATATGTTGCCATGTTCTGATGAGGCGCAATTACCTTCGTTGGCCCTTTCGCCCTATGCACTTGAAAAGGTGACAAATGAGCGTTATGCCGCTACATTTGAGCATTTATTTGATATAAAAAGTTTAGGTTTACGATATTTTAACGTTTATGGTGATAGACAAGACCCAGCATCGCCATATTCAGGTGTCATTTCGAAATTTATTAAACAGTATCAGAATAATTTACCGATTACTGTATTTGGTAATGGAGAGCAATCTCGCGATTTTATTCACGTTTCAGATATCGCACGTGCCAATTGCGATGCTTTGCAAAGTGAAGTTTGCGGTGTCATGAATATTGCAACAGGTGTTCCCGAAACGCTATTGAATATGATTGCTTATATGGAACAAAGTGGAAAACATAAAGCTGACATTGTATTTGCCGACCCTCGCAAAGGCGATATTTTGCATTCTTATGCCAATACAAAAAAAGCCACAACAGAATTGAATTTTCAATATGCTATGTCATTATCAAATGGTATAGCAGGATTATTGGGGGGAAGATAGTATGAGTAAGGTCCAAGCTTGTACCAAACGATCTTATGAAGTCACCCGTGCAGATTTACCTTTGTCATGTCCTATGAAAGATATGCGAGTGTGGGATGCTCATCCACGAGTTTATTTGCCTATTGCAAAAACGGGGCGAGCCGTTTGTCCTTATTGTGAAGCAGAGTATATTTTAAAAGATGTCTCCTAATATTCTCATTGTGGGTCCTGCCTGGGTCGGTGATATGGTCATGGCCCAGTGTCTTTTTAAGCTTTTAAAGCATGAGCAGCCTATGGCTACTATCGATGTGCTGGCGCCTAGTTGGAGTTTGCCTTTGCTTTCACGTATGCCTGAGGTCAGAAATACCATTGTGATGACGTTGGGTCATGGTCGAGTAGGTCTTGTCGAGCGTTATCGTTTAGGTAAAACATTATGCAATAATAATTATGATCAAGCTATTGTTTTACCTAACTCGTGGAAATCGGCCTTAATTCCTTGGTTTGCGCGTATCCCTATTCGGACTGGATGGCGTGGAGAAATGCGTTATGGCCTGTTAAATGATTGTCGTGTGTTGGATAAAAAACGTTATCCTTTGATGATAGAACGGTTTATGGCTTTGGGACTTCTGCCTGATGCAAATATTCCAACATCTTATCCTATTCCTAGTTTACAAACTTCACATGAAGAACAAGCAAAAGCACTTCAGAAACACCGACTTTCTACTAACGTTCCAGTGTTGGCTCTATGTCCAGGTGCTGAGTTTGGACCTGCTAAACGCTGGCCAGAGGAGCATTATGCGGAGGTAGCTAAGGCAAAAATTGCGGAAGGTTGGCAAGTATGGATTTTTGGTTCACCTAAAGATAATGAAGTTGCTGAAAAAATTATACAACTGACAGGCGAAGGTTGTGTTAATTTAGCTGGGAAAACGACGTTGGAAGAAGCAATTGATTTATTGGCTTTATCAACCACAGTTGTGACTAATGATTCGGGTTTAATGCATATTGCGGCTGCACTTCATAAGCCTTTGGTTGCGCTTTATGGTCCCACGACTCCTTCTTTTACGCCGCCGTTGGATAGTAATGCAAAAATCTTGTCATTGAGTTTAGATTGTCAGCCTTGTTTTAAACGTGTTTGTCCCTTAAAGCACCATAGATGTATGGTTGAACTTAAAGCTAGCCATACTTTAGATTTAATTTAAAACAACACAAAAAGCATAGAGCTTAATGTTATCCTCCGCGCAGGTGGGGATCCATCTGAATGGATTCGCACCTACACGGGAATGACAAATTAATTCGGAGCTCGAGTAATTTTATGTTGGCATTTTGTATCTAAAAACTGCTCAATTGTAGCTGAAAAAAAGGTTTTGGTGTCCCTCTAAGCCAATCTGCAAATTTTGTTGATGACCAGTAATTTTTCATTGAATTTCAAGTTTTGATATTTGATGATTTTTTAATGCGCACTATCTATGTATATTGTAACCACTTTATGCAAGCACACCTAATCCTTTCTCTGCAACGAGATTAAGTAACTTCAAGGCTGGACCGGTAGGATGCTTTTCCCCTGTTTCCCATTTTTTTATAGTGGAAGGACTTGCATTTAAATATTCAGCAAATACAGGCTGGCTGACTTTTTCACGCAGTCGAATTTGTTTAATTTGGTTTGGTGTAAATTGCTTAACAGGAGGAAGACACTTGACGTCAAATGAGTGCATCGTTTTTGCATCCATCAATCCGATTTCAAATAGTCCTTTAGCAGATTCATGTACTACTTCAAGAATTGATTTTTTCATTTGTCTGTACCTCAATTAATACGCCATCTTTAATTGCTTTTTTAATTTGATCCTCTGTATAACTAAAATAAACTTTTGCTAAGTCTTTTAAGATTTCCTCTTCCTTTTTGGCGATGTTACTTTTTTCACCTTTAGAAAAGCCATATATAAAAATAACTCTACCGTTCATTTTAAATGCAACAATACTTCTTGCTCCGCCACTTTTACCTTTATGTCCAAGCGGCAAACGCTTCTTGTAAATGTGGCCACCAAGATTTGCTTCATACAGTCCTTGTGTCATTTCATTTACGGCTGTCAGAAGAACTTTATCGTTAATCTTTAGTTTCTTTGCCCATTGTGAAAACGGTTTATTCTTTAATATTCGCATGTTGTAGTCCCTATGCTTATAATTATATACCACGGAGTGGTATATTTCTAGCCTTTTTGTAAATTAATAAACATTAGGCCCGTTCTAGACAGGGCTGACCCCATTAACATGATGAATATTAAAACAATTTGTCATTTTAATGGGCCCTGTCAGCCTTGTTTTAAGCGAGTGTGTCCATTAGAATATCACCGTTGTATGAAATAGCTCACGTCAGATATAAAAATAAGGAAATAAAAAATGACTACTACGCATGAAGAATTACTTTTTAAACTTCTCGAAAATAAAAATTCTATTCCTCACGAAAAAAACAGTACTTTTGTAAAACATTTACTTGAGAATTACAAGTTTAACATAAATGCAAGAAATAAAGATGGTTTCACTGCGCTCATGCAAGCATGCGATGACAATGCTTCGTCTGAAATCATTGATTTATTGTTAACTCATGGTGCTGATTTATCATTGACAACTGATGAATGCAGAGAAACTGCTTTGCACATTGCGGTTAATAAGGGATGTACAGCATCTCTCAAAGCTTGTCTTAACTATCAGGAAAAAGAACAGCTTAAACATGTTATCAATCATCAAGATCATGAAGGAAATACGGCGCTTATATTAGCTTCCTATCATGTGAACCCCATAGCAGTTTCGTTATTACTTCACGAAACAATGCCTTTATTTAAAGAACGATACATTCGCATTACATTCCCTGATTGGTTTGCAACAGGTTATTTAGATTCCAAACGCCCAACTCTTGCTGTTACCGAAAAAAAACCTGATAAGAAAATAGAAGAAATACAACCCTCAATCATTGAGTCAGTGCCAACTCATTTGACCCTTAAAACAGAAGAAACTCCAAAATCGATAGAAAAATATCAATCTAAAACTTATTTAGAAACAGAACAACCAACGCCTCATAAAGAAGTTAAACAGTTGCAAGAGCTAACTCAACCCCAGCATGCAAAATTTTTTAAAAAAGCTCAGAATTACGTAACTTATGGCTCAACAAAAGGTTATCAGCCCTATAGGGATCTTCGTTGATACATAGCTGTGGTTATTTTTTAATCAGCCATGCTAAGACATAGATTGTAAGTAGCATTTACGTTTGGTAACATACTGTCCATTGTTTATATAGATAATCGATTATGAATTTTATTAATTATGCTGCTCTCGATCAGGTTCTAATTAAGAATGAGCCATTTCCTTATCTGGTTATTCCTCAGTTTCTTAAACCAGAATTTTTATCTGAATTAGTAAAAAATTTCCCAGCTATTGCGAACAGGGGAAGTATTCCAGCAGATTCAATGCAAGAAACGGGTGTCTTTAAGCAGTTTATGGATGAAATGCAAGGTCCTGCCTTGAGAGCTGTGATTGCTGAAAAATTTGCTATCGATCTGCATAATAAACCGACGATGCTGACGTTGCGTGGTCAAACCACCGAAAGAGATGGTTATATTCACACCGACAGCAAAAGCAAGTTGATCACCGTATTAGTTTATATGAATGAAACCTGGGATGATGAAGGTGGAAAATTACGTCTTTTAAAAAATAAGCATTCATTAGAAGATTATGTTGAAGAAGTATCGGCTTTAGCAGGCACTTGCGTCATGTTTAAAGTGACGCCTAACTGCTGGCATGGTCACAAACCTTATATTGGCAAACGCTTGTCTATGCAATTGAATTATCTTGCGGGTGATGCAGCGTTGACCAAACATCTTAATCATCATCGTTTGACGGCGTGGCTAAAAAAACGATTTCCTCGCGTGTTTCGTACTAAGACCGAGATGTATTAATCATGCGCGTGTTATTTGTAAAACTCACCTCCATGGGTGATTTGATTCATGCGCTACCTGCGATGACAGATGCGTCGAAGGCAATTCCAGGTATTACTTTTGATTGGGTGATTGAAAAAAGTTTTGCAGAAGTCGCAAAATGGCATCCAGCCGTCAAAAATATTATTCCATCCTCACATCGTAAATGGAAAAAAGATTTTATTGGCTCCATTAAAAATGGAGAAATTCAACAATTTGTCCGCGACGTTCGTAAAGAAAAATATGATCTTGTCATCGATGGCCAAACATCGATGAAAAGTGCATTTACCATGATGTTTACACGTGGATTACGCTGTGGTCTGGATAGGCATTCCGCGCGCGAATCCTGGGCATCTTTTGCGTATCAAAAAAAATTCTTTGTGGATAAAAATTTACATGCGATAAAACGATTACGTTTATTATTTTCACAAGTGTTAGCTTATCCTTTTGTTGATTCACAACCTGATTATGGCATTGCTCATATAAAATTTGCTCCCGTAAAGTTTGCATTGCCTAAACCTTATTTAGTTCTTGTTCATAATGCCAGTTGGCAATCTAAATTATGGCCCGAAGCTTATTGGCGGCAATTGATTATTCTTGCGAATCGCGATGGCTTTCATGTCGTATTGCCTTGGGGAAATCAGGCTGAAAAAGAAAGAGCGATGCGTATTGCGGATAATCATCCTAATGCGGAAGTTTTGCCATTTTGTAGTTTATCTCAGCATGCGGCCATTTTACAAAATTCGCGCGGTGCGATTTGCAGTGATACAGGGCTTAGTCATTTAGCCGCAGCATTGAATGTCCAAGCTTTAACTTTATATGGTTCAACCAGTATACAATTTATTGGTACCACGGGCTTGCATCAGGCGCATATGGTTTCTTCATTCCCATGTAAGAAATGTTATAAACAAGAATGTAATTATCAAAATCAAATTCATGCTGACGCTTTGTGTCAACTCACCATGCGACCTGATATGGTTTGGGAAAAATTTAAAAATAAAATCCGTTTTTAAATGTGTTTCGGAAATATAAACTCTTTAATATGGTTCGTAATATCACGACTTATGAAATGTTTCGAACGATTATAATTATACATCGAAAACATATGCCACGCTTTTTTATCAGAAAGGATTTTTTGAACGTCTTTTTTTCTGTGCTTAAAATTTTCTAAAGACTCAGTGGTTGTGTCACTGGTACTTTCGATGCCTAGTAATTGCATTGAAGTTTTTATTTTCTTGTGGTCGGCTTCAGATAATGCAGTGAGATCGAGCGATGGTTTTACATCGCCGATGAGCTTGTACACAAGAGCGTTAGTCGCAACCAACATAACAACCGGTAAGAAAGTTGATCTCGGTTCTACTTCTATCTTCATATTATAAAGTTGCACCAACAAAATATCCAAATAAATAATCACTCCATAAAAAAAGAATGTCAGTAAATTTTCTGGTAACAATTGTTTTGATAGTATACTGACACAATCATCCATATCTTTTATGGCATCATTTAATTGTTTGATGGTATATGCAGAATTATTCGTTGATTTTTTATTTCTATTTATCACGTGAATCCTCCTTTTGTATCACTTTAAGTATAAAAACTAAGGTTAATCTAATAGCATGCTCATTTCAATTTTTTAATCACGATT
>Ga0207073_1147_pt1 | contig 11693 bp, 17 predicted proteins | sample Alteio_BWMinHeat_65_FD_153575 | JGI IMG/M metagenome (GOLD analysis project Ga0207073, IMG submission 153575) | Enriched cells from forest soil in Barre Woods Harvard Forest LTER site, Petersham, Massachusetts, United States -... | ecosystem: Environmental > Terrestrial > Soil > Temperate forest >...
CTGCAGTTGCCTAGTAATTCCACTCGCTTGAAATATTATTCCAAAGTGAACAATTTCCAGAATTTTACGTTTCACAGGACGTGTCTTAGACTAGGACAAATAAGAGCTTTTCAGGAAATTTTCTTTTAATCCTTTATCTTTTTAGAGTCAGATACAGTATCCCCGAGATGTTCAGTGAGATTTTCAGTTATTTTTCTGACCACTCCAAGTGCAGATTTTATCTCTTGTTCTGAGAGATCTTTTGTTGAAACTTTTCTAATTTGTCCAGCACACTCCATCATAGAATCCCACAGAGAATCAGTCTTTGATGTAGCATAGATTCTCTTTATTCTCCGATCGTTGGCATCAGGTTTTCTTTTTACATATCCATCTTTTTCCATTTTGTCAATTATTGGCACAAGTGTCGGGCTTTCAATTCCAATTTTATCAGCCAGTTCTCTTTGAGTAGGGCCTGACTGCATGTATAGTGTAAATATCACCTTTGACTGGACCAAGTTTATTCCTATTTTATCCCGTAGTTGAAGATCAAATGCTTTTTGCATCATCTTTGATGCAGAATATACCACAAATCCAATACTATTTTCATAATCGAATTGTTTCATTTGATCCCTAATCATTAGGAAGCTAATGAATATATAGACCTTGTTCTCATACAAGATACATGAAACAAAGTTTCACAAAACCGGTTGCAAGAGTGGTAGTCTAAAATGGCAGTAAGCATGAAACAACAATACAGATCAGAGGTTGGAATAGTCTCTGAGATACTACAGATTACAATGGACTGTGGTATGCAAGGTACAATAATATCATCAATTGCACGAAGAGCCAATTTATCACACTATACCGCAATGGAAAAATGCCAAAAGCTAATAGATTTCGGACTCATGGAATCAAGAACTGACAAGAAGAGTCGCAGTTTTGTCATCACAGAAAAAGGAATCAAGTTCCACCAAGAGATGGAAAAATTCCTAGAGATTGCCCAAGAGATAAAGATAAGATATTAGAATTCGCTCATTTTTCTCTTCTAATTTTTCTTTGAATTGACCAGTCAAGGCATACACTTGCTTTAAATTAAGAATAAAGTGCTTCCAAGGAATGTCAGAAGATCTTGTTAGTACAATTGAAGAATTGATAAGATCCGAGAGATGTGACGTTGGAAGACTACAAAATGTTCTTGATGCAATCAAAAATGGTGAACCAGTCTCTTTTGAGGATCATCAATACATCGAGAGCCTTACACAGAGCAGACCTAAACCAACACCAGAAGATACACCAGCAGAATCCAAGCCAGAAAATGTATTTGACAATGTAATTCCAGATTCTAGTCCAGAGGCACCAACACCGGAAACAGAGCCTGCAAAGAGATCTCCTGCAAAAAGATATGCCTCAATAGGAATCATAGTTGTAATAATCATTGTAGCATATGTAGGACTAGATGTATACGCAGTAAACAATTTACAATTTCGTCCTCATCATGGTCAACAGGTAGCAATTTCAGACACCGAGCTTAGTATACAGACAGACGCATGCAATCCATCGTATTTTCCTGCAACATTTACCAAATATGAGATTGAGGCATTTTACAATTCAGATATAATAGAAAAAGCTACAGTAGGAGGTTCCACGTTATCTCCAAAATCAGCTGCCATACTAGATGGAGTATTTGCAATAAACAAGGAAGCTGTCACCAGAATAGGACAGCAAAATTCCACGTTTGACCCATCCAAGGCAACCATAACAACTTCTGTCGATGCCCCAATCCTTGGATTTATCCCATATGCAGTAGCCAAGAAATATCCTGCTGAAGAGTTTCAACAAATGATAAAAAACCCACCTCCTGGAACATTTGATTGCTACCCGTAATTATAAAAAGACAAAACTTCTAGACTAGAAAAATTTATTCAAAATCTTTGCCAATTATTTTTTCTATCTTGTCTGATATTTCTGCAACAGTCTTTCGGTCAGCTGTCCTGTCACAGCTTATCATTACAATCCATTCTTTTACATAAAAAATCAACACATGAACTTGTCTTCTGACAAGATGTACAGATGTATTCTCACCAATGCTCTCATCATATAGTTTTAACAGTTTTCGAAGGATCTGCATATCCATAGCAAGTAAGGAAGCATGTTCAGACCGCAAAAGATACGAGGTAGTAGTTATCTTGCTATGGACTGGTTTTCCCTCCTCGTTTATTATCATTACAAAGCGTATCAGGTCACTAGTCAAAATTATATCATCAACTATTTTTTCAAAATTCATGGCCTGCCTCTTATGGTAGAAGAATTACATGTCATGTAAGGCATAACAAAATAGACATTTTGCACACCATATAGGTACCGTACATATCATTTATTCATTGTGTAATGATAAAATCAAAAAGTTTTACAAGTTGAAAATTCCTACACTGTTCGTTCCAAACAAGCTTCAGACTAATAATTACAGATCCAAAAGATATCACAAGTAACCATTTGGTGATAATATAATGAAGATCAAGACAGGAGTCACATTGTGGCTAGTACTAGTAATTGCCATAGTAATATCAGTAGGGTTTACCATGTCATATGTCGTATCAGATTATTTCAAGCAGACAATACTCAAGCGGGACGTAGATGTCAATGCAAAGTTCATCAGCGTACAGGCAAAGCAGCATTTGACACCTGAAGACTTTGTCGCAAGTGATTTTGGCAAAAAAGATGCCACGTATTCTAAATTTTTCCAGGAAATAGACACAGACGAGATAGTCAGATTCAAGGTTTGGAGCACCGGTGAAACAGTGGTATATTCTGATGAAAAAGACATTGTAGGCAAGACTTTTTCTGATAATGATGAATTGGAAAAGGCATTAGATGGAAATGTGGTCTCTGAGATTTCAGACCTCAAAAAGTCAGAGAGTACATCTGAGAAAAAATTTAATGAACTAATAGAAATTTACGTTCCAGTAAAATCAGACTCTGGCAAGGTACTAGGCGTGATTGAGACATACGCCTCACTTGATTTGGCAAACCAGTATATCGAAAATGCAAACTATATCATATTTTTTGTTACTTCAGTTGGAGTAAGCATTGTAGGCGCAGTGATTTTATTGACATTTAGTACATTTAGAAAAAACCTAATCAACCCAATCATAGAAATTCACAGACAAACCAAGAGAATTCAAGAAGGAGACCTTGACATAAAATCAGAGTCAATCGGATATGAGGAAGTCAGAAAATTAGGAAATGAAGTTGAGATAATGACATCTAAATTAAAAGAGCAGCAAGGGCAGATAGCAAAGACAGAAAGGCTATCTGCAATAGGAGAATTGGCTGCAAGGCTTGCACATGATTTGAGAAATCCTTTGAGTGTAATACGAAATTCTTTGCTTTTGATACGACACAAGTATGGTTCAAACCCTGAAACTGTCAAAGATTTTGATAGAATTGATAGATCAATTTTCAGAATGTCGCACCAGCTTGAAAATGTAATGGATTTTGTTACCACACGAGAACTTCAGATGGATACAAAATCAGTAAGCAGTATTTTGAGAAATGCAATAGAGAAAGCAAGCATTCCAGAATCCATCAAGATAAACTTGCCACCCAATGATGCCATAATAGATTGCGACTCTGAAAAACTCGAAGTGGTTTTTGAAAACATTCTGGTTAATGCAAAACATGCGATGAAAGACTCAGGAATAATCACTACGAGAATAAATGAGGATGAGGACTGGATTAGAGTCGAGATTGAAGATTCTGGTGCAGGAATACCAAAAGATGTCCTGCCCAAAATTTTTGAACCATTATTTACCACAAAACAGGAAGGAACTGGCCTTGGGTTGTCATCATGTAAAAACATCATAGAGCAACACAAGGGAACAATAGAGGTCAGAACAGAGGTTGGAAAAGGCACCACATTTATCATAAAGTTGCCAATCAAGAAATTACAAAAATAACATTTTCTTTAAATTAAAAGGGGTCGGTCAGACCACCAATAGAAGATCTGAGTCCCCTTCTAGTTGAATGAGTATAATACAATACAGTATGCCTTATGTCCATGTCTTTTCATTTTGAATAAGCTACACACTATAGTTGAGAAATGAAATCTGTACTAGGTTAAAATTTTAGATTAAAGAAAAATAAAAAATTCACTGAAAAACCGCTAGTGGCATGGAAAACCAGATGCGTGTCTCATGTCATGAGTATACTCGTGCATGTACCCAACACCATTCATCTGGGCATATGCTGACTGGCCTTCAAACATACTAAATATCTGTCCTTGGTCAAAGCCCACTACAAAGTAACCCAATCCAAATATTGCAAACAGAACTGCTGCGGCAATTATTGGAACTGCATGTTGCTTCTTTGTGATTTGCGATGTGTTCACCATTTCTATTTTTGTGCTGTAAAATGATTATTTAAACAATTGGATAGTTCATCCAAGCTATGATCATACTAGACTTAAATTTGATAATACAATGCCAAGATTCACTGTACAATGCACCAAGTAATACATCTGTTATCAAAGGTCGCACAAAGACATGCACCAAGCAGAATGCTAAGTTTTGATCTGGTCCACGTATTCAAGACAATGCAGATGATGGCAGATGAAAAAAGAATAAGCAGATCGCTTATGATGGAAGAGCTTAGCCTGGGAGAGGGTTCGATCAAAACATTGGTCAAGCATCTCAAGATGTATGGTCTAGTTGAAAACTCAAACGCAGGTATGTGGATGACAAGCAAGGGAGAAACACTGTATGGAAAATTGCATGTTTCAATTCCAAGAGAGATGGACATTTCCAAGTGCTCAGTTGCCCTTGGAAAATTCAATCATGCCGTACTGCTAAAGGACATGGCTCACAATATTAAAAGCGGAATTGAACAGCGTGATGCAGCAATAAAGGCAGGGGCAGTAGGCGCAACCACGCTGCTTTGCAAAAATGATAGACTGGTCTTGCCAGGAACTGGTGAAGACTTGATGCGAAACGACCAAAAGATACATGCACTAATAATGGAAAAATTATCTCCTGAGCAAAATGATGTAATAATAATTGGAAGCTCACAGAGTAAAAAAATTGCCGAGATGGCTGCAAAAAGTGCAGCATTATTTACAATAGAAGATCACGAAAAACACTAGACAGTTTTTACAATTGACAGATTCATTCTTGTCTTTGAGAATACAGTAAAGACTGTAACCAATCCAACTGCCAGTACTAATACCAGACTTGAAACATTTTCAAACTCTGGAACTACTATAGTTCCAATGATTTCAATCTTAGAGTCCCCATTTGCAATAGGAATGTCAAGATATCGATACCCATAGTCCGAAGTTCCCTCATGAAATGATGTTATTTCATTGTCATCTACAAAGACCAAAAACGATTCATCGGCATTGCCTGGTTTTTTTGCATCAAGTAGTAATCTTGGCACCTGAAGATGAAGCGTACCAGAATTTTTTGAATCAACCTGCACAACAAGTGAAATATCAGAAGGGTCAATTACCATGCTTTTGACCTGTCCCCCCGTGATGGTATAGTTGAGATCAAAGTTTTGTCCACTGGACAGGTCCTTTACATTAAATGAACTGGCTATTGGCGTAGACGTTTGCTCAAATTGGAAATGTGTAACGGCAGAAACATGTTTGAATCCATATTGTACCACTAGAGTATAGTCACCAGGTATACGCCATAGCGAACCGTCAATTCGTATAGGCAAAGAAAATCTCCCATCTGCTGCAACTAGTATTTGCTCAATGTGAACCAGATTGTTGTCAGGATCAAGTATCTGGATTGTTAGCGGAACATTGTTAACAACGCTTTTGACTGCTCCTGAGACAATCATGATATCGCCTCGGTTATACCCGTCCTTGTCAATTTTCACTGTAATCTGAGCATCCGTTGGTGGCGAGAGTAACTCAGCTGCAACATATTGTACAGTAGACAAAAATGTCGACAGGACAAGTACCACTAGGCAACAAAATATCACAAGTTTCATTTTTAAAGTAACACTAGGTTGCCAAATGTTATAGCATAAAGTCATTTCTACTAATATCTACTAGTCATTGTAATCATATACATCTTGCCAGATAAGCTATGTTTATGAAAATTAAGCTCTAGTCTTTAACAAGTAACATATGCAATGCCGAGAATTAAATTTAGAAAACTAGTTATGGCATATTTTTTTGTAATGCCTACAATATTATTTTCTCAGAGGGAGTCAGACATCCAAGTTACGCCCTCTGGTTTTATTTTTATACAAAAGATCTATTCGTGCTTTCTTTCTCTTTTTCTCTGCAACATTCTCTGCTCACCTTGTGCAAACCTCTTCTTGTCATCTTCTGTCACAAGCAAAAGCGGCGGCACGTCAGTTGGCTTGCCAGATTCGTCTAGTGCAACAGAAGTAACATATGCAGTATTAGTCAGAGTACGTGTCCCAGTAAGCAAGTTTTCTGCCTCTACTTTGATTTCAATCTCCATAGATGAACGGGACACATAGTTTAGTCTGGCGTTTAGTATGAGTGCATTTCCCACAAGGACAGGTTTTAGAAAGTTGACCCTGTCAATTGATGCAGTGACTGCATTTTTCCTAGAGTGTCTCTGGGCAACAAGACCTGCTATCAAGTCAATCTGCTTTAGTATTTCTCCACCAAAGACATTTCCCGCAGGATTTGCATCAGATGGAAACATTCTCACGGTCATCTCTGCTTTTGACTCTTCAGCACTCTTGGGGTTTAGCGACATGATATTGCAATCAAGCAACTCATGGGTTTATGAGTTATTCTTTTAGAACTTGGTGAAATATCGTTTAATTAACAGACATTTTGACACAAAAACATTGAATTCCGTAACTGAGACTTGTGTTGTAAGCGTACCTGCAGATAACGTATTTGAGTTTCTATCCAATATAGAAAACATTCCAAAATGGGCTACAAAGTTTGTCAAGAAATTATCCCTAGTCGATGGCAAGTACAAGGCATTAACACCAGTTGGCGAAGTGTTCATCAGACTTGATTTAGATAAAAAGGCAGGCCTCATTGACATCTATGCAGGATCCGTAGAAAAAGACATGACACCTGCATACATGAGAATAATTTCGCTTCCAGGCAATTCCACTGCAGTCATGTTTACTTTTTTCCAGTACGATTCCACTCCTGATGCAGTTTGGCAGATCTTTTGTGAGTGGATAAAGATAGAAGTAGAAAACATCAAGAGACATTTTTCCTAACAGGTCCAGATGAAATCAATCTTATATTTTGGATAAATCAACAAAGACCAAATGAAGTATTTCTGGTGGAGGCTGCTAGATTATGCAACTGGTGCCCTAGTTGGGGGTGCGGTTGTATTTTTCTTAGACAAGTTTGCATGCAGGCAATGCATTGGCCAGTACACATCTGTTTTGATGCTTGGAATATGGATTGGAATCATGTTGTTGTGTAATTTCATCTTTCAAAAGGCAAGGCCTGCTAGCGTAAAACAAGACAACATGTGAAGGAAAATTTCCCAGAAAGCAAATATACCGTAACTGATACACCCTAGTCAATGGCATTTTTCGAGGATTTCTGTAAAAGCGTAGTGGCACTAGACAAGAAGATAAGATTTGCAGGTATTGCAGACGGCGACGGAACATTAGAGGGAGCATCAGAAAGAGAAGGCTTGGCTCCAATCATGAAACCAGAAGAGAGGGCACAATATGCAATAACTGCAGCCACAAGACAGTATACCAGACTCAGATGGGAGTATCTCCTTGGAAGAATTTCTTATGCAAGCTCACACTATAGCAAGATAATCAGGGCTACGATACCAATTGCTGATGAAAACAGAAGGCTTGCCCACGTGTTGCTGTTGTCATTTGATCCTGATGCAGACGATTTCCATCAAATAATCACAAAGAAGATAATTCCTCTTGTGAAACAGAACATGGAAAGATTCATGCAAGAAGCACAAAAATAAAAAATTATCCACCAGTGTTTATAGTCGGACGCTCTAGTCCCCTGTTGTCAACATATTCTTTTACTCTCACATCAGAGCATACAGAAATATTTTGATCCCTGTTATCAGCACAGTATTTTTTTATCTGCAGCATCTCTTGGTCGCAATCCGAAGTTGGATTGGATATACACGAGTCAATGTCACTTGCAAGTGTTGAGACCGAATCAGGACTTTGACTAATTGAAGGTATCAGACCGTCCTGATTGGAAGAAGAGATAAACGGCGATACAAAAAAGTATGCGGTAAAGGCAAATGATATTGCAATTACAAGATAGATTGGAATCTTTCGCTTGACACCCACACGGTTAGTCTGAATTTCTAAATTATAACTGATGCTAAACTAAGTTCCTGACAGTTTATGCTACTAGTATAGTCATTGAAAGTGGAGGAGATAGTGCATCAGGATTTCCCACACTCTCCCATACAAAGATCTGCGCAGTATAGGTTCCAGGAGCAGTAGGTGTCCACGATTGGGATGGGCTAAGGGATTGGCCTGCATCAAGTGTTCCTGTAATCCACGATAAAGAATACACGACTCCATCTTGGTTTTCTATCTGGACAACGTATGCAAACGGCTGGGCCCTATCTTGTCCATTTGTCACATCAGTTGTGACTTGGACTTGCTTGCCAACGGTAGTGTGCCATGTTCCATTTTCAAGTGTGGCACTTGACTTTTCAAGTTGAGAATATCCAGATGGGATCATCGATACCACAAGTAGCGCAGCTAAAATCATCGTAATTGTAACATTCACAAGATAAATTAGATTTGCCTCATTTTTTAGGGTTTGGTAAATTACTAGACCACTTCAATTACCTTGTCTTGAGATTTTTCTCCAGAAACTATTCGTATATGAGATTTTGGCACTCCAAGATGTTTTGCAATATTTTTTACTATCTCTGCATTTGCCTTGCCTTTTACTGGTGGAACCATGATGCCAATCTCGATAATATCACCATTTATTTTTAGATAATCCTTGTGAAATGATACTGATACTTTATAGAACATTTGATATGTTTTGATGCAAGACAAATATTAAAGATAAGACAATAGACAAAATGTGTCTGACGACAACTCTGACCTAGAGAGACTGCAACTATTAGATATTGTATTTACAAGAGGAGTCAATGCGTTATCAAGAGTAGAACTTGAACGTCTCCATGATTTGATAGAGAAAAAAGATTACAGTCATGATAAAAAAGCACAAAAATCAAAAGCAAAACTTCTCAAAAAAATAGGCAATGCAATTTATGATCATGATGTAAAATCTGGCAATTCATTTAAAATGAGCTAAAATGAAGTTCAGGCAATGCTAGGCGAGATCATAAATGCTCTAGTGCATGATACGCTATTCATAAAATATGGTTTGCTTGGACTTTTTTTCAATGGAATGTTTTCAAGTTTCATTCCAATTCCCACTGAAATTACCATCTCTGCTTTACTGTTAAGCGGTACAAATCCACTTGATGTGTTTTTGATTCTAACAGTAGGATCCATAATTGGAGGCTATATCGCGTATTATCTCGGATATAACGGAAGACTGTTAAAAAAAATCAGAAAGACTCCAAAGGAAAAATATGAACAAAAAAGCATCAACATAATGACAAAGTATGGCTGGTTTACGGTAATTTTCTTGTCCCCGTGGATTCCAATAATTGGAGACGTCGTATCAATAATAGCTGGCACAAAAAAGTACAATATCATAAAATATTCTATTGCCATGGCAACAGGCAAGACAGTCAAGGCAGTGGCCATAGTATTTTTTGGAGTACATTTTCTGCATTGGCTTATCCAGGTTTTTCATTAGAAAGTATATTATGTGCACATTAGAACAAAAATTCTGTGAAAAGTGTATCCCCGGTAAATTATGAACTAACGTTTGAACCAGACTTTAAAAAATTCACATTCAGAGGACAAGAAAAAATATCAATCAAAATATCAAGACCTACAAATAACATAACACTGCACGCTGCAGAACTTACAATAAACCAGTGCAAGATATCATACAACGGAAAGCAGATAAAGCCAAAAATTAAACTTGATGAAAAAGCAGAGGAGCTCACACTTGCATTTTCTCAAAAAATATCAGGCAAGGCAACACTTGAGATTGATTTTACAGGACAACTAAATGACAAGCTTGTAGGATTTTACAGAAGCAAGTACGAGTACAAAGGAAAAGAGAAACACCTTGCAACCACCCAGTTTGAGGCAGCAGATGCAAGAAGAGCATTTCCTTGCTGGGATGAGCCAGAAGCCAAGGCAACATTTGATGTCTCACTTTTAGTTGACAGTAATCATACCGCAATCTCAAACATGCCGGCAATATCAAAGAAAAATGCAGGTAACAAGACACTGTACAAATTTGACACCACTCCAATCATGTCCACATACTTGCTCTATCTTGCAGTAGGAGAATTTGAATACATATCAAGCAAGTCAGGCAAGACGCTTATTCGAGTAATCACTACACAGGGAAAAAAACACCAAGGAAAACTTTCACTAGAGTTTACAAAACAATTCCTGTCATACTTTGAAAAATATTTCAAGATTGCATATCCATTACCCAAGCTTGACATGATTGCAATACCAGACTTTGCATCAGGTGCAATGGAAAACTGGGGTGCAATCACATTCAGAGAGACCATATTGCTTTACGATCCAAAGACATCATCTACTGAAACAAAACAACACATCGCCGAAGTGATTGCACATGAGATAGCACACCAGTGGTTTGGTAATCTTGTTACAATGAAGTGGTGGAATGATTTGTGGCTCAACGAAAGTTTTGCAACGTTTATGGCAACAAAGGCAGTTGATGCACTATACCCAGAGTGGGACTTTTGGGACCAATTCCTCATTTCAGAGATGACAGGAGGTTTGAGTCTTGATTCTTTGAAATCATCACACCCAATTGATGTTCCAGTAAAGAGCCCATCAGATGTACGACAGATATTTGATGAAATAAGCTACAACAAGGGAGGGTGTGTTCTGATGATGCTTGAGAATTTCATCGGAGATGAAAACTTTAGAAAAGGATTACACAGTTACTTGAAAAAACACGAGTATGCAAATGCCACAACAGAAGATCTCTGGAACTCACTTGGATCAATATCAAGACAACCAGTAAGACAAATGATGAATACGTGGGTAAGACAAGTTGGGTATCCAGTAATTGAGGCAAAGGTAAAAAATTCAAGATTACAATTATCGCAGAGCAGATTCCTGTTGGAAAACAATACAAAAGCCAAACAGGGAAACTGGATAATTCCTCTCTCTGTGAGAATGGAAAACAAGACAGTCACCAAACTGATGAAAGGACCCGTAACAATTCCCTACAAGGCAGAATGGTTCAAGGTAAATGACGGTCAGAAGGGATTCTACCGAGTAAAGTATGACAAGGACGCGAGAAATTCCCTAGGAGAACAAATTGAAGAAAAGGCAATATCAAATGTAGACAGATGGAGCATCCACCATGACCTCTTTGCATTGTGCGTGTCAGGCCAGATATCATTTAGAGATTATCTTGACTTTGTGAAACATTACCAAGATGAAGATGACTATATCGTACTATCAGATATCATAGCAAGCCTGAACTTTTTCTACATTATATCATCAAAGGAGGAGTTTTGGAATGAAATTAAAGAATTCAACCATGATTTCTTCAATAAAGTATTTGCAAGACTTGGGTGGGATCAAGTCAAGGGAGAAAAATCAACAACTGCACTTCT